>Ga0214919_10007264_pt1 | contig 14994 bp, 14 predicted proteins | sample LL1503_MetaG_FD_177994 | JGI IMG/M metagenome (GOLD analysis project Ga0214919, IMG submission 177994) | Freshwater microbial communities from Lake Lanier, Atlanta, Georgia, United States - LL-1503 | ecosystem: Environmental > Aquatic > Freshwater > Lake | place: USA: Georgia | collected... | reverse complement strand
TGCCCCTCCGTCTAAATAATCAGTCACAAGATGGGCGATCACTTCTGTATCTGTGTCGCTGGTGAACACATGCCCTTTGCGCTCTAATAGGCTACGGAGCGCTGCAAAGTTTTCGATAATACCATTATGAACGACGGCCACTTTTTCTGTTGCATGAGGGTGGGCGTTCCTCTCACTTGGAATACCGTGGGTCGCCCAACGGGTATGGCCGATACCCACATGCCCCTGGGGATTCACGGTTTTTAAACGGTTTTCTAAATTTGATATTTTTCCTTCGCTTCGATAACGGGCAATCATCCCCGCCTCTAACGTTGCAATACCTGCAGAGTCATACCCTCTGTATTCAAGACGTTTAAGGCATTCCACAAGATGGGGAGTGACAGGGTTTTTTCCAATGATACCAACAATGCCACACATGGGTTAATCCTTCACTCTCTTTGCACGGAATTTCTTCGCCCCATTAGCAATGACGGATTGGGGAGACCTGCTCAAGGCAAGACCTTCTTTTTCCACATCTTTTGTCACCGTGCTTCCTGCCCCAATGATAGCATTTTCCCCAATGGTAATGGGGGCCACAAGGGAAGAATTGGACCCTATAAAGACGTGGTCTTCAAGGATAGTCTTATGTTTCTTGTGCCCGTCATAGTTGCATGTAATGGTGCCAGCGCCAATATTGACAGCCTTACCAAGGGTTGCATCGCCGATATAAGAAAGATGGGGGATTTTAGAACCGTCATCAACGGTAGTATTTTTCAGTTCCACAAAATTACCAACCCGTACTTTCTTGCCAAGTTTTGTGCCAGGACGGATGCGTGCGAAAGGTCCAACAGTAGTGTTTTCCCCAACCGTGCAATCTTCAAGGTAGGAAAAAGCACGAAGGATGGACTGAGTCTCAATTTTTACACCAGGTCCAAAAAACACGTGGGGCTCAATCAAAACATCCACTGCAATCTCTGTGTCATAGGCGAAATAAACGGTCTGGGGATCTTGCATGCGAACACCGTCATTCAAAAACTTAGTTCTTTGACGCCATTGGAAAAGATTTTCTACAGTTGCCAAATCACTTTGACAATTCACGCCCATAAATTCTTCTGGACTTCCCTCAACCGCAATGGTTTTAAGACCCCTTGCTGTCGCTAGTTCCACCACATCTGTCAGATAGAACTCACTCTTGGCATTTTTATTGGTAAGGCTTTTGAGAAGAGAAAGGGCATGAACCCCGCTGATCAGCATGATGCCAGAGTTACAAAATGTTACTGCCTGTTCTTCTGGCGTTGCATCTTTGTACTCCACAATTTTTTCAATAAAGCCATCGTTGGTTTCAATCAATCGACCATAGTCTCCAGGATTTCCAAGCTTCATGCCAAGAACTGCCAAATCTACACCACGTTCCTGCTTTTTTTGCAGCATGGATTGGATCGTGTCATGTGTCACAAGGGGTGTATCGCCGTAAAGCACAAGAATATCTTGAGCAAGTGTAATAAATTCTTGGGCAGCAAGCACCGCGTGCCCTGTTCCCAAAGGTTTATCTTGGATCACATGGGTAAAATTCTTGCATGCTGTCCGCACGCCTTCCATCAAAGGAGAAGTGACAAGAATCCTTTCCCTACATCCAAGAGTATCTAGCAGTTTTGCCACATGCTGCACGAGAGGGAGATGACCTAAAAGATGCATAACTTTAGGCACAGCAGACTTCATCCGGGTACCAAGGCCCGCGGCAAGTACAATGGCTGTGATATTTTGTATTTTCATCATGCCCTCACCTTAAAACAAAAGCCCCGCGGTGACGAGGGGCTTTTTTTCAATAATTATCTCAAAACGTTACAGCAGGCTTTAAGAAGCCAGAAGACACTGCCCACCCTCTTGCTTTATCTTCTTGCAAAGATTCATGGCCTGATCACGTGTTTGGAAACTGCCTGCTTGAACCCGGTAAACCGTCTTCCCCTTAACACTTCCTTTAATAACAGTGAGAGAGGTGCTCTTTAAACTCGCATGTTTTTTCTTTAACGCCCTCATTTGACCTTCCGCTGCCTTTTGAGACCCAAGAGATGCCACTTGAACTCGGTATTTTCCAGCAAGCTTCTGGGGCTTAACGTCAGGGATTTTATCCGTTTTGGCTTTTTCTTGAACACTTTTCTCAACTGGTTGACTCACCTGCTCCAAAGACTCTTCAACAGGTTGCTCTTCCACAGCCAAAGGCTTTACATCTTCAACAGCGACCTTATCTTTTCTTTCAGAAAGTTCTAAAGGATTCTCAAATTTTGTATCATAAAGGGGCTTTTCAGGCACTGGCTGAAGCACTTCAGACTTTCCTTCTTTATGCGCTGAGTCTGAAATAAGATCATAGACCATTTTATCCCTATGAGGTATTTCTGCCCCCCCTGGATGTTCAGGTTGCACCTTTACAGCCGCAGTTTCCGCCTTTACGTAGGGGACCTCCACATTGCCCTGAGGTTTGGATGGCAGTAAAGCATGCCAAAGAATACTTAGAATAATAATGGACACAACCGCTAAAAAAACAATAAGAACAGGCCTAGAGGACCACCAAGGGCTTTTTTCCTCCTCGTTCTTCAATAAGTTTTCATTTTTCTGCCAGTAAGAATCGCTCATCTTATTATCCTTTTATCAACGCTCAATTCAAAGTTTAATAGGAATTTTGCGAAAGAACAATAGGAGGGGGTGAATTAAGTTTTTCTTGCTGAAAAGATAATAATATCTCTATATAACACCTATGAGCGATCTATTTCAAATATCAGAAAGTGCGGCAAGCCGCATTGTGGAACTTAGTCAAAAAGAACTTTCAAAGTCTCCACTCTTGCGTGTTACGGTCAATAGTGGCGGATGCTTTGGGCTTCAATATGCTTTTCAACTGGAAACCACTGCTCAAGAGGAAGACCATATTTTTTGTCATGCAGAGGCCCGTGTTGTGATGGATGATATTTCCTTCAACTTTCTAAAAGGCGCTCAATTGGATTATGTGGAGAGCATGATGGGATCTTTTTTCACAATAAAAAACCCAAATGCTTCTTCTTCCTGTGGCTGTGGAAGTTCTTTTTCTCTATAAACGAGGGTTCTTATGAAAATAGCATCATGGAATATTAACTCTGTGCGCGCACGACTTGAAAACCTCGCCACATGGCTCAGAGAGACAGAGCCTGACGTAGTTTTGTTGCAAGAAACAAAATGCATAGAGGACCAGTTTCCTCGAGAAGCCCTGGAGGACTTAGGCTATACAGTGGCTGTCAAAGGCCAGAAATCTTATAATGGCGTTGCTATTCTCTCAAAATTTTCCATAGAAGATGTGGTAACCCACCTCCCAGGAGATTTAGAAGATTTGGAGGCACGTTATATTGAAGCTGTCGTGGGCGGAAAAACCCGGGTAGCATCACTTTATGTTCCCAATGGTCAAGACGTTGGCACAGAAAAGTATCTCTACAAACTCCGCTTCTTTAAAAGGCTTTATGACCATTTTCAACGCCTCCTTTCCCATAGAGAGACCCTTATTGTAGGGGGAGATTACAATGTGGCCCCCGCTGATAGCGATGTTTATGATCCTTCTCTGTTTCAAAGTAGACTTCTTGTGAGCCCTGAAGAACGGGCCGGATTCAGAAGCCTTTTAAATTTGGGATTAGTGGACGCCATTCGCGCGCTTTATCCTGAACATAACGTAGACAATAGTACGCTCTATACATGGTGGGACTATCGACAAGGTTCTTTTGCAAAAAATAACGGGTTACGGATTGACCATCTGCTTCTATCTCCTGAAGCAACCGATAAACTTTCATCTGCAGGGGTTGATCGTGTGTTTCGAGGACAACTGAAACCTTCAGATCATGCACCAGTATGGTGTACTTTAAACATGCCGTGAGAATAAAAATAGAAAAAGCCCAACACATACGGTTGGGCTTGAGTGATTGGGCTTAGCTTCCAAACAATCGATCTTTAAAGATCTTTTAGGTTTATTGCGGATGCTTTTCCTTTGTTCGTTTGAATTTCATAATTCAAAGACTGGTTTTCACGCAAGGAAGACATGCCACTTTTTTCTACAGCTGAAATGTGAACAAATACGTCTTTGCCACCATCATCAGGGGTAATAAACCCATATCCCTTTGCGGGATTGAACCATTTTACTTTACCAGTAGCCATTCTAAATCCTTTCTTGATATGACACTAAAGTGTGAAAACGTTAAGGAAAATTGGGAACGAATCTCTAAAATCATCAAGCGTTTTCTGAAAAAAAATCTTATAGACTCTTATTTGAAAAATCAATGAGTTTTAAAAGTATTTATCCCCATAAACAAAGAGGCCCCAAAAGGCCTCTCATCTTAAAACTTTATCGACTAAACGCTTAGTTCATTTGATCTTTTAGTTCCTTACCAGCGCGGAAGCGGGCAACAGAGGAAGCAGCAATCTTAAGCGCCTCACCTGTACGAGGATTGCGGCCTGTGCGCGCCTTCCTCTTAGAAACAGAAAATGTTCCAAAGCCAACAAAACGTGCCTCTCCGCCATCAGCAAGAGTCGCCGTAATGCCCTTAAAAACAGCATTCACAGCTTTTTCACTGTCACTTTTTGTTATTTCTGCAGCCTTAGCAACAAATTCGATAAGATCAGATTTATTCATGAGTAGCCTCCATTAAATCGCTTTACACATATAACTCAGTGATAACTATGGCATATCAGAAGAAAAAAACTAGCCCTTTTTTAGAAAGTTCTGAATTTTTCTTTGAAGACAATATTCTATTGATTAGGCATGAAAATTATGGAAAAATAGGGAAATTTTTTCAAATCAGGAGAAATATAAAGTCATGAAAAGTTTTTTTTCTACAGTTGCAGGCCTACTTGTCATCTCTCTTTTTGGTGGATGCACAAAAAATATTTCTTCCAATGAGTACTCAGAAGCAGAAGCGGGCTCTGTTAAACAAACCTACCGAGGGATTGTTTTGAATGTGCGCACTGTGAAAGTGCAAGGCGGTGATAGCTTGCAAGATAACACCATGGGCCTTGTAGGAGGTGGTTTAGGTGGCGCTCTTTTGGGATCCCAGTTTGGAAAAGGAAGAGGATCTGTTGTGGGTGGTGTTCTCGGCGCTGCTGCAGGTGCCTTGGGAGGAAGCATGCTTGAAAAGAAACTTAAGGAACAAGACGGCGTGGAATACACTGTAGAGATTTCCGGTGGTCGCGTGATGACTATTGTTCAAGGACCAGAGCCACGGCTACAGGCTGGACAAGCCGTGCTTGTGATGGTCGGGGATAAAGGCCGTAGCCGTGTTGTTGCGGACCAAAGCGGCGGCATGACTATGATGAGAGGAGCAGCCCCTCAATCTTATGGACCTGCTCCCATGGCACAACAGCCTATGACCTATAACAATAGCCCTGCGGCTCCCCGTCCTGTAGATAACGCGCCCGTCTATGCACAGCAACCTCAAAATTACGGGCCAGCCGTTGATGCTGTAGATCAGAACCATCGTGACCTTTATGCGCGAGATGCGGGAGAACGTGTTCCTGGGCGTCGCATTATTGTGCAGTAGACCCGTTTCATGAACTGAGAGACGCGTCGTTACGTCGTCATAATAGGCCTTGCTATTTATAGGAGAGCCTATTATGATTTTTCCTTTTTCTCTTAATAGGTTTTAACACATCAAATGGATTCAAACACAAAGATGGTTTGGGGACTTCCCCGCCCCATTTGGATTCTCAGTCTTGTAGGACTCCTTATCAATCTTTCCACGATCATGGTTTTTAGCTTGATGCCCACGTTTATGGAATCAGAGCTGGGAGCAACGAAAACAACCGTAGGACGCATTGACGGATTTGTAGAGTTCATTGCTTATATGATCCGAATTTTCTCTGGTGTGACGGCGGATGTATTTCAAAATCGTAAATTTGTGTTAGGCATAGGCTATGGATTTTCTGCCTTAGTTAAACCATTGTTTGCACTTGCAGGATCTGTGGTATGGATCTTTTGGATTCGCGTGATGGACCGTTTTAGCAATGGCGTTCAAGCCTCTCCTCGAGATGCACTCATTGCAGATCTATCGCCTAAATCCAGTCGCGGGGCTTCCTATGGTCTTGCAAAATCCCTTAAAACAGCAGGGTCATGTATTGGAACTCTCTTAACGATCCTTCTTATGAGTTGGTCTGATAACGACTATCGGCTCTTGTTTAATATCGCCTTTGTTCCAGCGTTATTCGCCTTTTTGCTTCTTGTCTTTGGTGTTCGTGAACCCAAACACCGCAATAAATTCATAGAAAACCCTGCCGCAGAGAGCACAGAAAAACGGGGTGCTCACAGATTTCACTGGAAAATGTTCTTAGAGCTTAATTGGAACTATTGGAAAATTATTATTTTGGCCTTCTTCTTTCACTTAGCGCATTTTGGAGAGTCCTATTTGACTTTTAGAGGGGTTGATGTGGGATTAAAGGCAGCCTTTATTCCCATGGTGATGTTTCTTTTTAATCTGGGTCAATTTTTTGTTTCTTATCCTTTAGGATGGCTTTCAGACAAAGTGCCAAGACGTACTATTCTTATGATCGGATTTTTATTTATGTGTGCTGCTAGTCTTATGATGGGACACAGTGATAATCTTTATTTCGTTTTAGGTGGCGTTTTTCTTTGGGGTGCGCAAATGGGAACCACTCAAAATGTTTTAGTGGCCCTCATTTCTGATACCACCTCTCAACATATTAGGGGAACTGCTTTTGGCATTTTCTATGCTGTTCTTGGTGTTTGTATTTGGATTTCGAGTTGGTTTGCTGGTGATATTTGGGATCATTATGGACATGCTACACTCTTTACGATCAGCGCCCTCATCAGTGTTGCAAGTTGCGGATTGATCTTTATTTTTATCCCTAAAAAGGTACGTAAACTTTCTTGAAATTAAATACGTATCCCGTATAGTATTCTCTAGTTAATGCGGGTGTAGCTCAATGGTAGAGCAGAAGCTTCCCAAGCTTAAGACGAGGGTTCGATTCCCTTCACCCGCTCCATTTTTTATGACATTGCCTCCGATCCTTGACTTTTAGGGAGCACTCCCTTAGAAATAAATCCATAAAGTGAAATTTCTCTTTTAGTGGCACTTTATAAATGAAAAACCCAGAACTACTTTTGCGCCTTCGCAGTATATAAGGCGCATTTTTCTTGCGTACTTAAGGATAAAGATTGCATGAACAGTAAGACAAAAAACTTTATGGAACTGGCGAATAACAACCCTTGCGAGGGGTGCCCAGCGCCTTGCTGCCAGATGCAGGTCATGCCGTGGGTTCCCCCCAAATCTCTCATGAGCGTGGATCATATTCGCTTTTCTCTCCTTTTCCCTAATACAGAGTTTATTGTCTCTGCAACGGGGGAGTTTTCTCTGGTGAAATGGAGCACCTGCTCCTTATTTGATGAAAAAAGTTGTCGTTGCAGTGTCCATAATACCCCTGCACAACCCTTAACATGTGTGCATTTCAATCCTTATCAATGTTGGTACAAAAGAAATTTTGTCACCGATGGGCCCTCCCCTGATGTATATCGTTTGAATATGGAGCGCTACGAGACATGGGTTTCAAAAATAGAATTTGATTCCGATAATAATATTGTGGCGTTTCCCTCCTTCCAAGAAGCTCAAGATCTATTAAAGGATATTCCTTTAACGCGTACATTCAAACGGAATAGCGCTCTTGTGAAAAGAGATGATCAAAACCAGGCTACGGCTTAAGAGTTAAATGAATATCAAGATTCAAAACATATAAGACCTTCAGAAGAACTCCTAGACTAGTTCCATCAAGCCCTGCTTCTAGCCTTTGGATGGATGTCCGACTCAGTCCTGCACTCTTAGCCAAATTTTCTTGAGAAAGTTGTTTCAATCGTCGATAGTAGCGAACGTAATTACCTATTTCTTTTTCAGTCATAGGTCTATTATCGTAAAATTCGATTCATATATCAATCAATATTTTTTAATGGGTCCTTGTTGCGATGCACAAAAGTTTTGAGCTTTCGAAGCGCCAAGGCCTTTTCTGCCATATCCCTGTGCTCTTCATTGACCTCACCAACCACATTGCCCTCCAGATCAACCCGCTCACACTTACACGTTAAGGCTTTTTGATACAGAGGATGGTTGGTATAAAACTTGAGTGTGCGTCTTATTTGAAGCCGGCTAATACTATTATCACTGGGAAGCTTATCAAAAATATCTTTCAGAATTCCTATCTTCAGAGGCAACCCACGATTCCCTCTAAAACATTTTGGAAATGTCTCAAAGAGCCACTGCTGCGTTTCAGCGATCACACGCTTTTGATCGTCATTCATATCTTTACCTCCTTCACAACCTAGGCTAAGAAAATTGGTCGGAGTGTAGCAAAAAAAAACAAGAAGCTCTATCCCATAAATTGGGGTCTTCAAGAAATATTGCATTTTTTAGGGGATGGCAGTAAGATCGCCCAGTAAATTTACAGAAGTATTTTTAAGAGGATGTGATGAAAACCACCAACGATGTCCGCAAACTATTTTTAGATTACTTTAAACGCCAGGGCCACTCTGTTATAAAATCTAGCGGTCTTGTCCCTCAAAATGACCCAACGCTGATGTTCACGAACTCAGGGATGGTGCAGTTTAAGAATCTGTTTACAGGGCTTGAAAAGCGCGATTACACAAGGGCGACGACCGCACAAAAGTGTGTACGTGCCGGTGGTAAACATAATGATTTGGATAACGTTGGTTATACAGCCCGTCATCATACTTTTTTCGAAATGCTCGGAAACTTTTCTTTTAGCGATTATTTTAAGGAAGAGGCTATTCATTTTGCGTGGGAATGTCTGACAAAAGACTTTGGTGTTTCTAAGGATAAACTCTGTGTGACGGTTTATCACGAGGATGATGAAGCAGCCTCCATCTGGAAAAAACTCACTGGGTTTAGTGACCATCGCATTATTCGTATCCCAACTTCTGATAACTTTTGGTCCATGGGGGACACAGGACCCTGCGGGCCGTGTTCTGAGATTTTCTATGACCATGGCGAACATATTGTTGGTGGCCCTCCAGGCAGTCCTGGCGCTGATGGCGATCGTTTTGTGGAAATATGGAACCTTGTTTTTATGCAATTCGAACAGCTTGCGGGCGGTGAACGTATTTCTCTCCCCAATCCTTGCATTGATACAGGCATGGGGTTGGAACGTATTGCGGCAGTCCTTCAAGGCGTTTCTGATAACTACGACACAGATGGATTTCAGGCATTGATAGCAGCAACCTCTGATGAGGTCGAGACCAAGGTGACGGAGGTCAATCATGCATCTTTTAAAGTGATTGCAGACCATCTTCGGTCCACCAGTTTCTTGATCGCCGATGGTGTGATGCCGTCAAACGAAGGCCGTGGATATGTCTTGCGCCGCATTATGCGGCGCGCTATGCGCCATGCTCATATTTTGGGATCTAAAGATCCCCTCATGTGGCGTTTAGTGCCAAGCCTGGTTGGCATTATGGGACAGAGCTACCCAGAGTTGGAACGAGCACAGGAATTGATTCAAGAAACCCTTCGATCTGAAGAAGAACGCTTTAGAACAACGCTGGGGCGTGGGTTGAAGTTGTTGGAACAAGAGCTAGACTCTTTAGCGTCGGATGCTGATTTTCCAGGCGATGCCGCCTTTAAACTCTATGACACCTACGGATTCCCCCTCGACTTAACGCAGGATATCCTGCGCAACAAAGGCCGTTTGGTCAATACGGTTGGCTTTGATACATGCATGAATGCACAAAAAGCCAAAGCACGGGCTGCATGGGCAGGCTCCGGGGAAGAAGCCACAGAGACCATCTGGTTTGATCTCCGTGAACAGCATGGCTCCACAGAATTCTTAGGCTACCTAACGGAAAAAGCCGAAGGGCAAGTGCAGGCGTTAGTCATGAACGGCAAAGAAGTAACGTTGCTCAAGGCTGGGGAAGAAGGCTGGGTTCTCCTGAACCAAACACCATTTTACGCGGAGTCTGGCGGACAGGTGGGTGATATTGGGGAAATTACAGGCGAAGATAAGTTACATGTTCAGGTCCTGGATGTTGTGAAGCGTCTTGATACGCTGCATGCCCATAAGGTCAAGGTTCTTTCAGGTAACTTAACCAAGGGCGATGGGGTGAACTTGATAGTCCATCATGAGAATCGCTCTCAACTCCGTGCACACCATTCTGTGACACACCTTCTGCATGCGGCATTGCGTCAATCTTTAGGCAATACTGTAACTCAAAAAGGATCCTTGGTGACACCAACTCATTTACGGTTTGACTTTAATTACGGAAAACCAGTGCCTAAGGACGTACTGCATGACGTTGAACGTCATGTGAATGCAGAAATTCGTGCTAACACACCTGTGGTTACTCACCTCATGAGTCAAGAAGAGGCGATCGCTAAAGGTGCTATGGCGCTTTTTGGGGAAAAGTATGGTGATGAGGTACGGGTTGTGTCTATGGGGACCGAAGAAAGTGGAAAAACTTATTCCACAGAGCTTTGTGGGGGAACACACGTGCGCCACACAGGAGATATGGGGTTCTTCAAAATCTTGAGCGAAAGCAGTATCTCAGCGGGCGTCAGGCGTATTGAGGCGGTGGCGGGTCTTGCTGCAGAATCGCATACTTTTGAACAAGAAGAAGTTTTGAGTGCTGCTGCAGAGTTTTTAAAAACAACGCCCTCTAAGGTTTTTGAACGCCTTCAACAGATCATGGATGAGAGGAAAAAACTAGAGCGCGATCTTATAAACGCCAAGCAAAATGCTTTGAGTAGCGGGTCTGCTATGGATGATGTAGAAACCGTTCAAGGTGTTTCCTTTTATGCCAAAGAGCTCCATGATGTGCACCCCAAAGACATGCGTCCCCTTGTGGATCGCCTCAAGCAGAGCCTAAAATCTGGGATCATAGGTCTTTTTTCCGTCAATGAAGGCAAAGTCTCTGCCATCGTGGCCGTCACATCTGACCTAACAGATCGCTGGAGTGCCGAGGACCTCATCCAACCTGTTCGTGACGCTTTAGGTGCCCAAGGGGGCGGCGGCCGTCCCGACATGGCCCAATGTGGTGGAAGTGACCCTAAGGCCATTCCTGCGGCGATCGAGGCGTTGAAAAAAGCGCTTTAAAGAAATGTAAAAAACCACGGCCCCTTTCGAAACTGTGGTTTTTTTAGTTTGAGACTCGCAGAGTCTGGGAAAGAGGTATTACATACCCATACCGCCCATTCCTCCCATGCCACCCATACCGCCCATGCCACCATGGCCGCCACCGGCAGACTGATTCTCTTCAGGCTTTTCTGCAATCATGGCTTCTGTGGTAATCAGCAGTCCTGCAACAGAAGAAGCATCCTGAAGAGCCACACGCACAACCTTCACAGGGTCAATGATCCCAGCCTTAAACATGTCACCATATTCACCAGTCTGTGCGTTATATCCATAGGAAATGTCCTTGTTCTCAAGAATCTTGCCTACAATGATGGATGCTTCCACACCCGCATTAGTTGCGATTTGACGTGTTGGGGATTGAATAGCGCGTCTTACAATATCCACGCCTACGCGTTGATCATCGTTTTCAACCTTAATGTTATTCAAGGCATTAACGCTGGCATGCAAGAGAGCAACACCCCCACCGGCAACGATACCTTCTGCAACTGCAGCACGTGTCGCGTTCAAAGCATCTTCCACGCGATCCTTACGCTCCTTCACTTCCATTTCTGTCGCTCCACCCACGCGGATCACAGCAACACCTCCGGAAAGCTTGGCCAAACGCTCTTGAAGTTTCTCACGATCATAGTCAGAAGTTGATTCTTCAACCTGATTACGGAGCTCCTTACAACGCGCTTCGATGGTTTTTTTATCTCCAGCACCGTCCACAAAGGTTGTGTTGTCTTTTGTAATGACAACACGCTTTGCAGTGCCCAGCATATCAAGCGTCACGTTTTCAAGCTTACCGCCAGTCTCTTCGGAGATCACATGACCACCTGTCAAAACAGCAATATCTTCAAGCATGGCTTTTCGACGATCCCCAAAACCAGGGGCCTTAACAGCAGCGATCTTCAATCCACCGCGCAATTTATTGACCACGATCGTTGCAAGTGCTTCGCCGTCCACATCTTCGGCGATGATGAGAAGAGACTTTCCAGATTGTGCTACTTTTTCCAATGTGGGAAGAAGAGGCTGAAGGCTAGAGACCTTTTTGTCGTGGATCAAAATAACTGGATTATCCAACTCGCAGGTCATTTTTTCAGAGTTTGTGACAAAGTAAGGGGAAATATACCCACGATCAAACTGCATACCTTCCACAACCTCGAGTTCAGTTTCAAAGGACTTCGCTTCTTCAATGGTAATGACACCTTCTTTGCCAACACGTTCCATGGCCTGAGCAATGATATTGCCGATTTCTTGTTCGCCGTTAGCAGAAATAGTTGCAACTTGGCAGATTTCTTCATTTTTACTAACGCGACGAGACCCTGCCTTAATGTTCTCAACCACAGCGTTGGTCGCCATATCAATACCACGCTTCAAATCCATAGGATTCATTCCAGCGGTAACAGCCTTGATACCTTCTCGTGTAATCGCTTGACCAAGAACAGTTGCCGTCGTTGTCCCATCTCCTGCAATATCATTGGTTTTGCTGGCGACTTCTTTTAGCATCTGAGCGCCCATATTTTCAAAGCGATCACTGAGTGTGATTTCCTTTGCAACAGAAACACCATCTTTTGTAATACGGGGTGATCCAAAAGATCTTTCAAACGCCACATTGCGTCCTTTAGGCCCTAGCGTAACCTTGACGGCATCAGCCAAAATATCAAGACCCCTCAGCATCTTTGTACGTGCTTCTGTAGAAAATTTTACTTCTTTAGCAGACATCTTTTTCTCCTTTTAACTATTAACCGCTATCTTTTAAGCAATGACGCCAAAAAGATCTGACTCTTTCATAATGAGAAGCTCTTCCCCATCTAACTTCACTTCTGTCCCTGACCACTTCCCAAAGAGAACACGGTCTCCCTTCTTCACACAAAGAGGCGTGATTTTCCCACTGTCATCCCGCGCACCTGGCCCAACAGCGATAACTTCTCCCTCAATAGGTTTTTCTTTGGCAGTATCAGGAATGATAATCCCTCCGGCACTTTTGGCCTCTCCTTCTAAGCGCTTTACAAGAACGCGATCATGTAATGGTTGGAATTTCATCGTAAGACTCCTTTTTTGATCTTTATCACATTTATTTAGCACTCATAAAGAGAGAGTGCTAAATTGTTATAAAACCCTTTGCCTAAGAGGTCAAGATATTTTTGGTAAAAAAGCATAAGAACAATTGCGCCCGGTCTATCCATTTTAGGCATCACATGCGGTTTTTTCTTCTTGCAAAAGCAAAAGATCATGATACTATTTGCCTCAATAATTTGGACTATTATGCGGGAGTAGCTCAGGGGTAGAGCACAACCTTGCCAAGGTTGGGGTCGAGGGTTCAAATCCCTTCTCCCGCTCCATTGCCTTTTTCTGCTCGTATAAGTTTGTTATGTTCGCCAGCAGAAGGAGATCCCATAGCTATGCGCGATAAGGTTGAAAAACTTATTCTTCAGAAAGAGGAAAAGGAAGCTTTAGACTTAATTCGTCAGGCCCAAGACATTTCTGGATCGAAATCCTCTGCTCTATTTAAGAAATTTTTAGAAATCTTGTATGGAGACACTCCTCTTACAGAATTGAAAGAGAAAGGACCTCAGACGCTCCATGCCATAGGACATTTCCTCTGGAAGGATTTTGAAACATACGAAAGAACGTCCCCAAAAATACACGCTGAATGCCCAAGTACAATAACTTTTTCGAAGTCGCCTCAGCGTACGATCATTGCCATTATTGCTAAAGACAGTTCTTTTCTTATAGATTCGCTTATATCCTTCATCACTCAGTCTGGGTACTCGATTCACTCAATTATTCACCCTAAAATACTGGTTTCTCGAAACACAAACCATCAGGTTGGGGGTCTAGAGTCGGGGGATGTATCGAGCAAAGATCAAATGTATGAGGCCGTCATTTACATTGAACTGAATGACTTGTTGGATAAAGATGAAATTCTCGGGCTAAAGAAGCAGGCGGGCATTATTCTTCAGGACGTCTATAAAACTGTTACGGACTGGCCCTCCATGCGCAGCAAGATTAACGATGCAGTTTTTGATATAGACCATGGTAAATCTTATTTTTCACATGAAGAAAAACTTGAGATTCAGGCTTTTTTACAATGGCTCGATAGAGGTTATTTTACCTTTCTAGGGTATAGAGAGTATACATATGAACCGTCTCTCCGCCTTGTAGAATCCCTTGGTATACTAAAAAATTTTAGAGGCTGTTTATTTACAGACAATCAAAGCATCGAAGACTCTCTTTTTGATCCCTCTCTTCATCAATCAAAAAACTTTTGCATTACAAAGACACGCGCTATTTCCACTGTGCACAGATTGGTTCCCATGGATGTTGTGCGCGTCAAAAAATTTGATCCCAATGGAAAGATCTGCGGAGAAAGACAATTTTTTGGGCTTTTCACCTCTTCTGTGTACAATCGGAGCATCCAAGACATCCCTCTCTTAAGAAAACAATCTTATGCTCTCTTGGAGCGATGCGGTTTTTCTCCCGAATGGCATAACGGCAAATCTCTTATGCACATTCTTGAATCTTTTCCAAGAGATGAGTTGTTCCAAGCAACAGATGACTTTCTCTATGAAACGATCCGGGCAATTATTCATCTTAAAGAACGCCAGAAATTAGCCCTATTTGTAAGGAAAGACTCTTTGGGACATATGGTTTCTTGTCTGATTTATGTCCCCCGTGATCGTTTTAGTTCTAGTTTACGTGAGAAATTTTCAAGTATTCTTTCAAAAGAATTCAAAGGATCCATCCTTTCTTTCAAGACAGAAATGGGCGGAGACCTGGCCTTTGCAAGGGTTCATTTTTTGATTGCAACGAATCCCCTAGAAAAACCCACCAAGAACCTAGAGCACGTGGAAGACCTCCTCCAAAAAGCATCCATGACTTGGG
>Ga0214919_10007261_pt1 | contig 14996 bp, 15 predicted proteins | sample LL1503_MetaG_FD_177994 | JGI IMG/M metagenome (GOLD analysis project Ga0214919, IMG submission 177994) | Freshwater microbial communities from Lake Lanier, Atlanta, Georgia, United States - LL-1503 | ecosystem: Environmental > Aquatic > Freshwater > Lake | place: USA: Georgia | collected... | reverse complement strand
CATCAATAATATGTAATATAGAATTATCTTTCAAAATATTCTTAAAATTATCTTTATTTGTTTTCATATAATCAAAATTTTCATCTTCATTTTTCTTCTCTTTTACTTTTGGTTTATGTTTTTTCATTTTATAAATTGTATTATTACGTTGTCTTTATATAGTTTTATGTTATAATAAATAAATTTTTTTTTATTATAAAAAATAAAAAAATGATTTATTATTTTTTTAATTTAAAAATATATTAGAATTAATAATATATTTTATTATAAAAATAATGACAGATAAAACAAAAGAATTTATTGAAAAAGCAATTAAAATACATGGTGATAAATATGATTATTCTAAAGTTAATTTTATAGGTTTTACTAAAGAAATTAATATAATTTGTACTGAACACGGAGATTTTATACAAATTGCAACAAGTCATCTAAAAGGTTATGGATGTGAAAAATGTGGTATTGAAAAAATAAAAAAAACTAAAATAGAAAAAAGCCAAAAAAAATTCTTTGAAGAAGCACCTAAAATACATAATAATTATTATGATTATTCAAAAGTAGAATTTAAAGGAGTTTGTGAAAAGGTAATTATAATATGTCCAAAACATGGTGATTTTACTCAAGCTCCAAGGAAACATCTTTATGGACAAGGTTGTAATAAATGTGGTGAAGAAAGAACTGCTAACGGACAAAGAAAAACATTACATACATTTATTACACAAAGTAAAGAAAAACATGGTGAAGATCATTATAACTATAATTTTGTTAAATATATTAATGACAATACAAATGTAAATATATATTGTAATATTCATAAAAAAATATTTACACAAACACCTTCATCACATTTATTTGGAAGTGGCTGTAATGATTGTGGTATTGGAAAGAGGTCAGAACAAAAAATAAAATTAGCGTCATTGAATTTTTGGGATATTGCAAATAAAGATGAACGTTTTGATTTTTCAAAATTTATTTATAAAAAGTCTATTGAAAAAAGTATAATTATTTGTAAAAAATGTAATGTATCTTTTCAATCATCGCCTAATAATTATTTGGGAGGTTGTGGTTGTCCTAGTTGTAAAAATAAAACAGAAACAAAAATATATCAAAATTTAGAAAATAAATATATATTAGAAAAACAACCTAAATATGAATGGTGTAAAAATATAGAAACAAATCGTTATTTACCTTTTGATTTTTGTATTGAAGAATGTAAAATTATTATTGAATTAGATGGAATACAACATTTTCAAAAAGTTAAACATTTTAGAAAAACGCCAGAAGAACAAAAAAAAAGAGATTTATATAAACAAAAATGTGCTAATAATAATGGGTATTCAATTATTCGTATTTATCAAGAAGATGTTTATTATGATACTTTTGATTGGTTAAATGTTTTATATGAAACAGTAGAAAAAATAAAGAATAATAACATTGTACAAAATATATATATTTCAAAAAATGATGAATATAAAGATTTTGAAAAAATAAATACAGAAAATATTGTTGAAAATACTATTACAAATGAAAAATACTGTGATATTTGTAATATAATAATAAAATATAATTATAAACAGCATGAAAATACAAAAATACATAAAAATAATTTATTGAATATAAGTCCAGATAATAGTAAAAAACATTTATGTATAGTATGTAATAAATATATAACTGATAAGCGAAAACATTATAATACTGAAAATCATAAAAGCAAATTATCAAATGAAGAATGGGAAAAACAAATAAAAGAATTAGATGAAACAACTACAAAGAAAAGAGTAGAACAATATGATATAAATAATAATTTGCTTAATACATTTGATAGTGTTAATGATGCTTATAGATATTTAAATAAAAAATACGGTGGAAGTATTGGTAAATGTTGTAATGGAGAAAGTAAGAATTGTTTAGGTTATATTTGGAAATGGGTTTAAAATAAAAATATATTATTAAAAATTATTTACTATTTACAAAATAAAGTATAATTATTGTTTTTATATTTTAATTTTTATTTTTTTTTTCAAGTTTCTTGTATTTTTTGTAATTTTAATTTTTCTTTTTTATTCAAATATGCTTTTCTACTCCATTCTTTTAATTTTTCAGGATTAGTTTCTTTAATTTTTTCCATATATTTTTTTGCTCTTTCTTTTACTATATTACTATTATTTTCATAATACTTTTTATGTCGATTATTATTTGTATATGTTTTTAATTTTTCTTCTAATTCCTTATTTTTTATTAATAATTCTTCATTTATTAATTTTAATTTATTATATTCATTAATATCAATATTCATTTTTTTCAAATAATATTTTTATATATTATATTTAATAATATTATTTTATATTTATTATTTTATAATAAAATATGACTAAACATAAAAGTTAAGATTATAAAATTAGTGTAGTTCAATATTATTTAGAACATGGTAAATCACAAATTAATACATGTAAAATTTTTAATTGTGTTCCAAGAAGTTTAATGAGATGGGTTAATAGATATATTATTGAAAAATCAGTAAAGAGACATAATAAAAAATCAATATCATATAAAGTTCGTAAAATACATGTTAAATTTTTAATTAAGGAAATAATAAAAAATAAAACTATAACAATGGAGAATTTATTAATAAAATTAAAAGAAAACTTTAAAGATATTGAATTAACAAGAAGACATATACAAAATATAATTAAAGATAATTATATAACATTAAAATTAACACATATTAGACATACACCAATAAAAAGATTTGGTAAAAATATAGATATTAATGAAAAAATAAAAGAATTTTACAATGAAATAAAAAAATATAAAATTGAAGATATTATATGTATAGATGAGACTTGTATAAATTCATTAGAAAAACGAAAACATTGTTATAGTGATAAAGGAAAAAGATGCACTATAAAAACAGATAATCAAGAAGTATTTAAGAAATATACAGGAATATTTGCAATAAATTATGAAAAAACAATAGGGTGGGAACTATATGATAAAGGAGGTATAGATACAGAAAGATTATATGCTTTTTTAGAAAAGTATATAACAAATAAATATAAAAATAAATTAATAATATTAGACAATGCAAGTTGTCATAGAAATGAAAAAATAAAAGAACTGATTAATAGAAATAATAAATTATTATATAGTGTTCCATATCAACATTTTACAAATGCAATTGAAAATTTTTTTAGTATGTTTAAGTCAAAATTAAGGAAATTATCAGGAATAAAATATATTGAATTAAAAAATAATATTATAGAAGTATTGAATAAAATTAAAAATGATAAATACAAGAATATACTAAAAGGTTCATATAAAAGAGATAATATTTTTATACATAAATCAAAAATAGTTAGAAAATTTAAAGTTTATAAAGATTAATTTATTTTAAAATCGGCGTTTTAAATTTCCATTGGTGTAAAAATATTTATTGATTTTTTTGTAAATAATTATATAGTATTACACAATATTACTTAAAATCTTAAGTATCTGGAATTGATAGTAAGTTCAAAAATAAATAATTATAAAAAAAAAATTTATTATTTTTATTGAATATTTTACACCTTTGCACAATTAAAACGCTCATAAAATAATTTTATAAAATCATAAATTTCTAGATTATGTATTTGATCACGTTTTCCTATAATAAACTTTTTCATTAATTTTTTATCAAAAATATATACGTTAATTGTTTTTTTATTTTTTATAATATGTTTCACGTAACGATGAACTCCATCTAAAATATTATAATTAGAATCAATTATAATAGGATATTTTATATTAGCATTTTTAATCCTAAAGACTTCATTTTTATACTTTTTATTTTTTATATCATTAAGAACATCAATTGGACGAACATTATTTTCCCAACAATTATATTCTAAATTAAACTTGAGATCGTCTAAATTTAATTTAGTTTTATTATTTTGATTACATAAATTTATATAAGCATGCATCAATGCAATAGAATAATTATATTTATTATCTGAAAAATATTCTATCTTCATTATATAATATATACACATATTATTTATAAAAATTGGTATTTTAATTGTGCAAAGGTGTAAAAACTTTTTAAAATATTTATTGATATTGAATTTCGAAACAACTTCATAGTAAACAAAGTTTTAATTTATAAATTATTAAAATTTATAAAAATCCAAGATTCTAGTTTATTTCTTTAGAATCTTTGGTAACAGTTTTCGTAAAGTATGAAAAGCCATTGCATTTCTTATCACACTAACTTGGCATTGCATATGTATATCATCGTATTGACATAATGCTATCATTTTTAACTGATAGCTATATTTGTGTATGAAGATTTCATTTGCACTTAAGTTGGCAAGTATTTCAATACATATCCGCCTAAACAATGGATGTTTAGATTGATTATCGAATCTATTGTCAAACACATCCAAGTAGATATAAGAAAATAGTTTTGATACAATACCAGATGAAATAATCTGTTCATGAAACAGTTCATTATAGGAAAGTTGCAAAACTCCAATCGCAATGTACCATAATAATTTCAGCATCTCATTTTTCAATATTGTACGTTCTGTTTTTATCGAGAAATAAGACAAGAAGTATCGGGATAATATAGAAATTATATTGTAATCATATAATAATACGTGATTTCTATAATTCATGACAAATATGAAAATAATTTCTATATCAATAAATGATCTTCCAGTAAAACGCATCAGAATATGATTAAGAAATTCTATATCCAATATTGCTGTATCATCAGGTTGAATAAATTCAATTTGAGGAACGGGTGTATTTGGATTTGTTTCACAGTTTGCGATATACTGCTGCAATGTTTGGAAAATCTCATTAAAGACATTGCATTTACTGGTACCTGCTGATTTAATATACTCTAGAATAGAACAATTTTGAGCTGTTTTATCTAGAAATATATGTATTTCAATTTCACGCTTAACATCATTATCTAGATCATCTACGTAATAACATAGAAAACGAATACAATGGATATTACCATCTAAATAATTTTTATACACCACTATGTGCTTATTTGCAAGGAATCTCAATACAAGAGAAATCAAATCATTGCGACCAATAGATGTGGTGATTCTATATGGATTTGAGGATATAGTTCCTGCTAATCCTAATTTAGGTAGTCTACCAGCTTCTAGTAAAAATGGAACTCTTTGACTACTTTGATTATGACGAAACATATGTTGAGACATTGCTGAGTATAAGAGGATCAATTCGTAATTATGTTTTCTAGAGAATATGTAGTAAACTGGAGTTTACGAAAGAAAAATACGAATATAAACAGTATTTTATTATAAATATTTTTACCATCAATTTTTTATAATAATATAAAACTAATTTGACATAATTTATTTTTCTCAAGGAAAACCAACATTAATGCCGTTTATATTTAAAAGTGAACCTGACAGTTTAACTTTAGATATTTCATCTAAATTTCCACTTTTTTTCGGTGCATTCGGACATTTGACCTCAAATAAGGATACAAGTGAAGGTGGAGGTGTACGAGGAGGTGTGCATAGATCATCATTCGAATTAGAATCCCCACGAGTCTTTTTCGGTGCACCAGGACATTCCTGTTCACACATACGCATAGGCATAGGCGTGAATGGCTCCCTAAGACTCTTACGAGCTTTTTTAGGTGCACCTGGACACTTGTCTTCAAACAAACGAACCCCTGAGAGCATGTCTAGACACTTACCCGAATTAGAATCCCCACGAGCCTTTTTAGGTGCACCTGGACATTCCTGTTCACACATACGCATAGGTATAGGTGTGAATGGCTCCGTCATAAGACTCTTACGAGCCTTTTTCGGTGCACCTGGACACTTGTCTTCAAACAAACGAATCCCTGATGGAATGTCTAGACACTTACCCGAATTAGAATCCCCACGAGCCTTTTTAGGTGCACCTAGACATTTCTGTTTACACATACGCATAGGTATAGGTGTGAATGGCTCCGTCATAAGACTCTTACGAGCCTTTTTCGGTGCACCTGGACACTGGTCTTCAAACAAACGAACCCCGGAGGGCATGTCTAGACACTCGTCCGAATTAGAATTCTTATGAGCCTTTTTAGGTGCACCTGGACAATCACTCGAATTAGAGCTCCTACGAGCTTTTTTTGGTGAAGATCGCCTCTTATTACGGAATCGTTTGACAAACATTTTTGAATAGATCAAATACATAAATCTCAAATAAATCAGAATTAATAATATAAATAACATAATATCATATAATTTCATAAATAATTTAGCATCAATTTTTTTTATATTTTAATATATTAATATGAAAATTTATTATATACCACTAGGAAGTTTTTGTTATCCTAAAATGATAATTAGAGAAACGCATAGAGAATATTCTCAATCTTTACCATTTGATTTTAATTCATCACCTCATCTACCAGGAATAACCAATATATTATATGAGCTATATAAAAATCAAACATATGATATTCAATTGAATAATATAATAGAACAATATAATGGAGATGAATTAGCAATTAGTGAAAAATATATGTATTTAGTACATTTTTTTAAAATACATGATTTAATAAAAAAATTTGATAAATTACCAGTTAATGCAGAAGAATATTTAAATCCTAATAAAATAAAAGAAGTTAAAAATAAATTTAAAAAAAGATTTTCCAGATTATTCAATATATTAAATGATACAAATAATATATTATGCTTTTTAAGAATAGAAAATTATGATAATGCAGGATGGAAATATGAATTGGAAGATTTTACTAAAGCTTTATCATTATTTAAAAATCCAAATAAATTTTTAATATATTCCCAAAAATTAATTGATGAACATTTACATTTTGATAATTCACATGTTTTAAATTATCAATATCATATACCTATTTTTTTTATTAAACATTATTTTTATGATATAGAAATGATAAAAAATAAAGGTTTATTTATAACTATTTTAGACACATTTGAAAACATATTTAATAATGTTATTGATATAAAACAAAATAATTTAATTGAAAAATATTATATTGATTATGAAAAATCAATGATATTTAAATTATGTGACTTAAATCGTTGTTTTAAATTTTATATAGATAACAATACTTTAATTATAAATAATATAAAATATCAGAAAGATGAAAATGGTATTTATAGTGAGAAAATTGTAAACTTCGAAAAATACAATGAATTTATCGAAGCAATGCTTAGATAAAGAACTATATTTATGAGTTTACGAAGAAATATACAATGAATTTATCGAATCAATGCTTAGATAAAGAACTATATTTCAGAGTTTACGAAGAAATATACAATGAATTTATCGAAGCAATGCTTAGATAAAGAACTATATTTATGAGTTTACGAAGAAATATACAATGAATTTATCGAAGCAATGCTTAGATAAAGAACTATATTTCAGAGTTTACGAAGAAATATACAATGAATTTATCAAAGCAATGCGTAGATAAAGAACTATATTTCAGAGTTTACGAAGAAATATTACATATGTGTATAAAATCTAGGTTAAAATCCTTGCGATATACCAAAATGCATTAATGCAGCTTTAGCCGCTTTTTGTTCTGCCTCTTTTTTTGATCGAGCAATTCCTTCTCCAATAACATTATTATCATTATCTCTAACAAACATATGAAATTTTTTATTTGTTATTCCATTATCACCCATTGATGTAATAATAGTTTTTTGTTCATATTTAGGAAATTTACCATTAAATTTCTTTTGATAAAATCTCATTAATTGATCTTTAAAATTATCATCATTAACAATCAGTTCTGTAATATCAATTTTTTGTTCCATTAAATTAATAATAAAAGTATTACATATACTAAATCCTTCAATCTCATTAGTAACACCAAAATCTTCCATCATAGCACCAATAAATGCCTCAAAAGAGTCTTCTAATATACGAGCGTTTTTTCTTCCATTACAAATTATTTCAATATGTTTTGAAATAATTAAATATTTATCAAAATTTAAACTTAATGCTAATTTAGCTAGTGATTCTGTTTTTACTAATTTACTCCTAATTTTTGTTAAAAATCCTTCTCTTTGTGTCTTAAATCTTTTGCGTAAATAAATAGCCGCAACAGCTTGTATAATTCCATCTCCTAACCATTCCAATACTTCATTAGAATCTTTCTGTAATGGTAATATTTTATTATATTCTGGGTCATTAATATTAATACTATCTATAGAACCATAAAACTTTTCATTTTTTTTAAAATCATTATTAATACAATATGACTTATGTATAAATGCTTGTTGCCATATTTCTAAATTATTTATTTCTTTATTTATATTACATTTTCTTAAAATTGAATTAATAATTTCTTTAGTTATATAGAAATTATTTTCGTTATACACAGGAAATATTTTTTTTTCAACACCATTTAAACTAACATCTGAATTATTTGAATCATTATCACTCATTCTTTTTATATCTTATATAATATATTATATATGTATTATAATCTTAAATATAAATCAATTTTTATTTTATTATAATATTATTAAATAATATATGAATAGTTCTTATCAATTTGAAGATTCAGTAGGTTTAGAAAATATGGGAAACTAAGGTTTGTAATAATAATGGACAAATGCAAATGCAAATGCCAATGCAAATAAATAATTATAATATAAATCAAAAATTACAACAAGAATACAGTAATAAACAATTAGCAATGAAATTGCAACAAGAATATAATAATGAACAATTGGCACTAAAATTACAGCAAGAATATAATAATGAACAATTAGCATTAAAATTAGAAAAAGAAAAATGGTAAACATAGTGAGTAACAAAAATTATTTTTTCAACATTCTTTATCTACGTATTTTCCTTCATAAACTTCGGAGTATAGAGATGAACCTTCATTTCGGTTCTTTTCTATATAAATACTCCAATAAATTCATTATATTTTTAAACACTAATAATGAAATGTTTCCTCACTATATAAAGATAATTTTATAAATAATTTTATAATGGAATATATTATAAAATTTGATAATAGAGAGAAAGATTTAATAAAATTATTTGAAGTAAAAGAATATTCTATTACTTTAGAAAATTTAGATATAGGAGATATTCAATTTGTTGATTCTAAAACAAATGAAATATTAATAATAATTGAAAGAAAAACATTAGCAGACTTATGTGCTTCAATCAAAGATGGAAGATATAAGGAACAAAAAGAAAGAATGTTACATTCTATAAAAAAAAATATTAGAAAAATTATATTAATTGAAGGTGAATGTATGGAACAATTTACATTACCTGAAAGTTCATTATCATCAGTTATTATAAATACCATGATTAGAGATAATATTCATATACATATATCCAAAAATATAAATGATACTATTCAATTTATAGAAAATATTATATTACAAATACCTAAATATTATAGTGATTTACAAAATGAAATAATATTAGAACAACCTAAAATATTTCAAAATGAGTATAATTGTTCAACAACTAAAAAAGAAAATATCACACAAAAAATATGTTTTAGAAATATGTTATCTCAAATACCAGGTATATCAAATTCTATAGCATCTGTATTTGTTGAAAAATATGAAAATATGGAAAATTTTATACTTACTATGAAAACAAATGGAAATAATGATAAAAAAAGTATCATAAAATTAATTGGAAATGAAAAACACGGTAAAAATAATAGAAAAGTTGGAGATAAAACAGGTGAGAAAATATATTTGTTTATATTTTCTGGTGTTTAATATAAATATAGAGAAAATAACCGCTATACTCCGGAGTTAGTTGATAAATAAAATATTACTTAATTATTCTGATGAATATTTTTTTGAACTTTTGTATACGGATAAATAACCTAAACTAGAGCTATAAAATAAGTTCTAAATTTTCTCAGAACAAATTAATGTATCAACAACATTAACATATGATGCCCATAAAATTAATGGAATAATATATAAAAATATATATTTTGATTGTAATATTATAATAATTCCTAGAATAAATGAAATAATAAGTGTTATAAGATTTAGCAATAATCCATATTTAAATTTCAATGATGTAATAAATGGATATATTAAACAAAATATTATAACCAATACAATTGATATAGAACCGATATTTATACCATTATTTAATTTATATACTAAGTAATGTGCATAACCCAGTAGACCAAAAATAATTGTCCAAATAATTCCTATTACATAACCTGGTGGAAATAGTTTAGTATTTTGTTTATATTTAATTTTATTATTATCACTATTTTTATTTATACCAAATACATATATAAAAAAACTCATTAATATTGCTAATAAAACAGGAATTATAATATGATAAAAAGGATTATTTAATAATGATTCCATTTATATATATATATTAAATATATTTTAACTTAAAAAAAATAATATAATATAATACAAAATGAATGAAAATAAAGATTTATCACTATTCTCTGGGACACTCGTTAATACATCTATAATAAATAATATTATTGATAACGGTAAAGTAATATTAAATGAAAATAGTTTTTTTAATGATTTAGATAATATAATGAGCAATAATGAATTTAGATTTTTTTATGATAAATATTTTAAAGATTTTACTGATACAAAAATAGTATTGTTATATATGAAATTATATGAAACACTTCAAATAGAATATAAAGAAAAAAATGGATGCGACATTGAAAAAGAAGTACTTGCATATATTATGAAAGAATTAATGTCAGATAATATAAGTAGAACAAATATTATTGAAGCATTTAATAATTATACGGAAAATAAAATCAAAAATAAAAAATATTTATTAGACATATTTGAAAGTAAAAAAAATATGATTAAATGATTTAGTTTTCCTTCGTAAACTCCGGAGTATATCCATAAACTACTCTAAAGCTCCAGTTTACTGCATATATTCATTGGATCATATATTTTCCTTAGTAAACTTCGGTAAATAGTTCTTTATCTACCAATAAATTCTCTGATAAATTCATTGCATTCCGGTTCTTTTCTGTATTTCCCTTCACATACATTCCGGAGTATAGCGATGAACCTTCATTGCATTCCAGTTCTTTTCTGTATTTTCTTCCGTAAACTCCGGAGTATATCCTTAAACTTACACTAAAGCTCCAGTTTACTACATATTTTCGAAATATACGCTAAATATCCAATATTAATCTTTATAAAAAATAAACCGGAAATTAAAGTATATTTTGTAGATAAAGAACTATTTTCCTAAGTTCTTTTCTTTATTTTTAACATTATTATAAATAAATATTTTTTATAAAAATAATATTTTATAATATTAAGAATATGAATAAATTATCAAACATATGTAAAATATTATTACTTTTAATAATATTATTTATATTTATATTTTTATGTAAAAGTGTAAAATATGAAAATTTTAATAATCCACAAAATAATGAAAATAATTTTTTAACATACTATCGTTGTAAAGATAAAATGTTAGGTAAAATTATGAAAGATATATTTGATACTAATAATATAACACAAACTAATGATAATTGGAATATATATGTTCCATGTGGTTATAATAATGTAGAAAATGAATTAAAAACAATTAGTATGAAAAATAATATTTCTAATAAATATATTTTTGGTGTAAATGGATGTGATACAATTGTAAGTAAAAATAAAATATGGGAATGTTTGTTAAAATGTTATGGAAGAGAAAAAGCTAAAACATTAATGCCAGAAAGTTATATTTTAGATGATCCAAATGAAATAATGGAATTTAGACGTCAATTTAATCCTAATGAAAAAGAAATATATATATTAAAAAAAAATATTCAACGTAAAGAAGGATTAAAATTAACTAGAGATTTTTTTGAAATATTGAATGGTTCTGAAGAAGAATATCGCGTTGCACAAAAATACATAACGGATTTATATCTTATTAATGATAGAAAAATTAATTTAAGAATATACCTATTAATTGTTATTAAAAATAATAGTGTTTATTTTTATTTATGTGGAATTGGTAAATGTATATATACTAATAAAAAGTATAATGACAATGATTTAGATTTTGAATCAAATATAACTAGTTATCATTTAGATATGTCAGTATATAATGAAAACCCTCGAGATTTCGAACAATTAAGAACATATATTGATACAAAAAATCAAATAAAAGATGATGGTAAAAAATTATTTAATAATATTGAATTACTTATGAAAGAAGTTTCATTATGTTTATCAAAAAATTTTTATCAAAGTAAAAATATAGAAGGTTCAATTACATTTCAACTATTTGGTGCAGATGTTATATTTAATAATGAATTAAAACCATATTTGTTAGAATTTAATAAAGGACCTGATATGAATCCACGTGATATATTAGATGAAAATATGAAAAATGTTGTTCAAACAGATATGTTTAAAACAGTAGGTATTATACCAGAAAATGGAAATAATTCATTCTTTTTAATATATAGAAATAATATGAAATGATTTATAAAATGTATAAATCCTCCGATAAATTCATTGTATATTAACTATTAATTACTAATTTTTAGTAGTTTATTAGTTAATGGATATTTGCTCAAGTCCATTAATAGAAATGTTAATTGTGTAAGAATATTTGGAGAAGTAAAGATAACAACGATTTTAATCGAAGAATGATAACAAAAAAATATACAAGAACAAGTTTATAAAGTAATAAAAATATCTAAACCGATTCATGGTTTTTAATTTAGAAAACAATTATTAAGAAATAATTATATTATTATCTATTTATAATATATAAAATGAAATATTCTGAAATAAATATAATAATAATAATAATCATTATTATATTTATTATTTTATTTATACTTAATCAATATTTCTTTAAAAAAGAATATTTTATATCTGTTGGTCATGCTAGTGCCATTTCTGTTCATTCTTCATCAAATAATCCAACTTATAAACCAGGATCTAACAAAGGTGGAAATAATAGTAATGGAGGAGGATGTTTTTCTAAAGATACATTATTACAGTTAGAAGATGGAACAACTATGAAAATCATTGATGCAAAAATAGGAGATAAAATATTATCATATTCAGAAAATAAATTAATATATGCTCCTATTATTGCCATTCCACATGAAAAAAATAATATTTTATCTAAATTTATAGAAATTAAAACATCAAACAATAAAAATATTAAAATGACAGAATGCCATTTAATACCAGTATTAAAGAATAATAAATTTGAATTAATAAAAGCGAATAATATAGAACTAAATAATATTATAATAACTGTCGATGGATACGAATCTATAACAGATAAAAATATAACGTATGAATATGGTATATATACTGTCGTTACAACAGGAGATTATATAGTAGTAAATAATATTATAGCATCGCCTTTTGCAATTTCACATTTACTTGGAAATTTTTATTATCAATTACATAAAATTATATATAATATTACAGAAAAGAACAGGAATGAAATGAAGGTTCATCGCTATTTTCCGGAGTTTACGAAGGAAAATACACTTACCGAAAAGATAAATGAGACACAATTTAATATAAAATGTACATAAAAATATATTATTTATAAACCTTAAAACAATGTTTTACGCCTTTGGATATTTAAAACGCCGATGTATATAAAATTGAAATAAACAAATATAAAACTATATCTATTAAATATATAGTTTTATGACGACGAAAATACAATGAATTTATCGGAGAATTTATGCGTAGATAAAGAACTATTTTCTGGAACGAATGTGAAAGAAAATACGATACGATTACGAATTGCTACAACAATTTTGTAAAGAGAATGGGATTGAACTAACAAAAGATTATTCTATGGAAAAAGTCATGAGAGAAACTATTATTGAAGCTAAATGTTTAACCGAAGGTTGTGATGATATTTGTATAAAAAGTTTAAGATTGGTATGTGATAATGGAGGTTGTTATTGTAAAAAACATACTCAGGAAAATAAAAGACAAAAAATTAAACAAACTTGTATAAAAAAATATGGTTCAGATTGTCCATTTCAAAATGAAGAAGTAAAAGAAAAAATTAAAAACACTTTTATAGAAAAATATGGTTGTGAAAATCCAAAACAATCTAAAATTGTTATGGAAAAATCAAAAAATACTTGTATAGAAAAATATGGTGTACATTGTCCATTAAAATCAAAAGAAATTAGAAATAAATCAAAAAAATACTTGTATAGAAAAATATGGCGTAGAACATCATTTTCAAAATGAAGAAGTAAAGGAAAAAATTAAAAACACTTTTATAGAAAAATATGGTTGTGAAAATCCATCGCAAAACAATGAAATAAAAGATAAAATGAAACAGACATTTATAAAAAATTATGGAGTAGAACATCCATCAAAAATAATACAATTAAACAAAAAAAATAGATACATCAATTAAAAATTGGGGACTAAAAAGTCCAAATCAACATATAGAGGTATCTGAAAAGCAATCTAAAAATGCATACAAAGCTTATGATTATATATTTCCATCTGGTAGAGTAGAGAAAATACAAGGTTATGAAAACTTTATGCTAAATGATTTATTACAAAAGAAGGCGTTTTGGAAGAAGATATAGTAGTCAGTAGAAGCGAAGTTCCTTCTGTTTGGTATGAAGATACTAATGATAAAAAGAGGCAATATTTTATAGATTGTTTTATCAAGTCGCAAAATCGTTGTATTGAAGCGAAATCTACTTGAACGGCTGCCAAGAAAAAAGATTGTATTTATTTGAAGCAAAATGCATTAAAAGAGACTGGTTATAAGTATGAGATTTTGATTTATAATGGTAAGGGTGAATTGGTGGAGAAAAAAGTATAATTTTATATATATCGGCGTTTTAAATGTCCAAAGGCAATGCTAGAAACTTAATTTTTTAATAAAATTATATTTTAAATAATTTTATTAATAATAATATCAATTTATAAAATAAAATAAATAAAAATTATATTTTTCTAAATTTTTTTTATATTATTCATAAA
>Ga0214919_10007260_pt1 | contig 14997 bp, 12 predicted proteins | sample LL1503_MetaG_FD_177994 | JGI IMG/M metagenome (GOLD analysis project Ga0214919, IMG submission 177994) | Freshwater microbial communities from Lake Lanier, Atlanta, Georgia, United States - LL-1503 | ecosystem: Environmental > Aquatic > Freshwater > Lake | place: USA: Georgia | collected... | reverse complement strand
CTCTATAAAATGCTTCTGTAGCCAAACCTGATGCTGGTAGACCTGGAGATGTAACAGAAGCATCGTGAGTCTGTGACCAAAGATCGTCAAAATTTAGTTGAGCTGCATTAGAATATGGACTAAAAATTGTATTGTGATCAATAGTGTAATGCTGTGGAGAAAGCATAAACTTATTGCATATAGGGCAAGGTTCTAATACCCACATTCTTCTGTGTCTTCTTAACACACTCAAAACTAATCTAGTTGCTTCTAAAACAAGTCTTTCTGATAACTCAACGTTGTCAGCACCTGCATCTATTCCAATAGTGATTTTATGTTCGTATTCTTGCAAACCAAGAGATACATCTTTAACAGGAACAGAGGTGCCATAAAAGATAAGAGAAAGATTAGAAGGCTTGACATCCCTATCACCAAAGTACCAACCAAGTACTGGTCTGTCATAAACAACAACTTGGTCTTTGGCATTTTTTGGCATATCATTGTATAGAATGCCTTTAAGAGTGTCATAGATTCTTTCAACCATTTATATGACCTATTGATTCTTGCCTTTTGACGCACCGTCTTTTCTAGGGTTGTTTGGAATACCACGCAACGTAGCTCTTACAAATCTATCTCCACGGGTATTTCTTTGACCAAATAATCTTATTTCACCATTTTGAATTCTAACAAGTTCATTCATGGCCCATTCAAAACGGTCTTTTTGAGCTTCAGATGATTGCCTGTCAGCGCCTTGAAGTGCTTGAGCATAAAACATTTGAGCTGCTAATATTGCACAAATAACTGGAATAGGATGTGGATAAGCTACATCACCACCAAGATTTACTTGTTTTAAAGGAACGTCATATGCTATAGATAAATTTGCATCTATTTCAGAAGAAGCTTGTTCTATAAAGAAGTCCAAGTTAATATTTGTAGCAGTTTCAGGTGAAGGATTTCTAAAGTTAGGTACAGGGTTATCACCTTCAGCAACTACGTTTGGCGGAAGATATTGTTTTACATCTGTTGTTTTGCAATAAGCTCTAGGCATTGGGAACTCCTTGTGATTTTGGCTTCAAATATTTAGGTTCAAAATCGACACCTTCGTTAGGAGCTAGAAGACCCATTTTTTCGGCTTCTCGTCTTGGTAGCATTGTGAAGGCATTAGATGCTTCTAAATCATTTCCTGATGTTGATGCTGATGACACAAACTTTGGGAAATCAACATTCAAGTCTTGAAAGGCACCAGCTTTTTCGTTATATATTTCTACTGCATCTGGTGCATACAAACTTCCCTGTAATTTATCTATATCTATAACTTTTTGTTTAGTTAAATTTGTTGCTATTACAAACCCACCCATTTTATGAGCTGCTTCACAAGCTTTAGCTAAATCAAGTCCTGGTTTTAATGGTTGTTTTAGTTTGTAAATATAGAGTTCTTCTTTGGTAGTACAGATATAAGTTTGACCTGGAAGAACAGCTATATCCATCTGCTGAGCTTTCGCCATTTGCCAAGCCATCCAGCCTACTTGAGGAGAGTTCTTAGAAAGAATTCCTATTACATCTAGGCCTTTGATTATGGCTGCAGTTAAAATGGATTTTATAGTTGATTCAAGTACGTTCTTGTTTGTGAATGTTGCTTCTTCATCAATGAAGACACAAGGATCAACCCTTAAAACGTGTTTTCTAAGGGAGACGCATTCTCTTGCAATACCATACCAAGATCTTTCCATAATGAAATATACTTATTATTAAGGTTCAATACCTATCTTTTTGTCCCGCAGTCAGGACAGAATTTTTCCATTCCTGGAAAATTGTATCCACACTCAGTGCAAAACTGTGCAAGCTGTGCAGTACCACATTTCATGCAAAACTTAGCATCTTTTGGCAAACAATAAAGACATTGTTTATTAAGACAGCTTTTCTGCAAAGTGCTAATGTTATTAGATTCTTCAACAGTAAAAACATTTGAAGATTCAGGTTTTAAAAATGGTTTGGATTTATCTTCTTTGATATCGTCAAGTTCAGATATCAATCTAGATAACAAATCTGGCTGCAAACCATGAAATTCAACTGGCTCAGGTACAGGTTTCATATGACTGTCAACAAGCTTTGAAAACTGCTCTGAATCCAATATGCTCATTTTTGGATTTGCTGATATCTCGCCATTTTCATCTACTTCAATATTCATATCAGTAGGTTGAAAATCATCATTATCACTCAAGATTGTATGCCCAAACTGATTAACACGATGTTTGGGCAAATCTTCACGATATGGGTTAGTAAAAGAGAACCTAAGGGATTTGATTTCTTCTTCAGACATTCTTACCTCTTTTTGGCTCCCTCCTTCTCTGATTTTTGATAGGAGAAGCCAACAACTTCAAAATCACCTAACTGAGACACTGCATCACTGATAACCTTCATTAAATCACCCTTAGGAATCTGTTGGTCCTTTGGTGCTTTGATGTCGAGCTTAAAAGAATGCTCTGCGTGACCGTCTTCTGATGGTACTTCATCAAAGTCTGGTTTTGCAAACTTTTCTACCATTGGACTTCCGTACATTTCTGGTGCATCAAAAGTCATGTCATTAATACCAGCCATTTCATCTTGAATCTGTGAAATCCTTTTGGCCATAGCAGGACTATAGTTGCTTAATCTTTTTTGCATATGTCTTAATACTGTCTCCACGTTGTCGTTCATCTCTAACCCCATTTATTTTCTGTTTTTTTACACCCAATGATAAAGGGAATTACTATAATTACTTAATTACTTAATTAATTGAATCAATTAATTGAATTAATTAAATTTTATATAATTCTTGTAAAATTCACCTTTAATTGTCTGTCACAATTAAGTGATAAAGCTCTAAGGCTTTAACTTGATCTACTTCAGAAGAAGAATTGATAATATCTCCTATACCCTTTCCTTTTGAAAGTTCATCAAAAGCAAAAGACCAAATTGAAACTAGTAATTCTTTTACTAAAACATCTTCAGTACTTTTGTATTCTAAATACTTGTTGTTAAACCATCCAATGAAAGAAACAAAATCTGATAAAAGATTAGTTATCTTTTCATCTTTAGTAATACTGTTTGCTTTAGGATTCCATGAAGTAGAACAAGTTTTAGTAGATTGGATACTTAAACCACCACCACCTCCACCAGTAAATCCTACACAGTTGTTTCCACAATCTACTATGTCAACAAATGGACCAGTAATAGTGCATCCTATGTATCCTGTCATAATTGGAGGATTACCCGGAGATGAACCAGTTAAACATGCGTTGTAAGGTGTTCCTGGATTAGATTCTGATCCAGAACATTGAACGCACCAATATTCAGATACAGAAGCTATTAAAGCTATAGCATTAGCATAATTTTTAAGACTTTTAAAATCATCAGTGCTATATGAGTAAAAACTTAATGCATCGTATTTTGGATTTTTGACCTTTAGCCTGTTACAGTTTCTGTCAACAATTACTAATCCTTCATTTTCTAAAGGATCGTCATTTTCAGATATTATTTTATTTACTTCCTCAAGACTATTTACTTCATAAAATTTAGGCTCAAAAACCTTCAATTTAGGTTCGTATGGTTCTTCTTCGAGTAAAGTCAAGGAATCTACTATAGCAATGAGTTTTATTAAAGAATTTGGGTAAATTGCTGTATTTCTATTCCAAGGTGTACAAAGCTCAAATGTATAGTATTTGTATACATCTAGAAGGCTAATGAAATACTCCCATTGCATACCGTATTCAACAAGAGTGTTTTTAAATACGTCTATCCAGTGAATATTGCTTTCACCAGAGTTTGGAGAAAAAACATTACATTTTCCATCAGTTGAAAATCTTGTTCCTAATCTCCATTCTTCTTTGTAAAAATATAAAACTACAAGACAACCATCGTATTTTTCATAAGCTTTGGCACCATTCCAATCGAACTTTTCTAAAACTTGATCTGCATTGACATTGTGTGTATCGATAAATCCACCAATAGATTTTCCAACTACAAACCACGTTTTAAGTTGAAGAAATAAGGCTCTTGCTTCTTTACCTATTTCTGTGTCTAATGGTGTCAATGGTGTGTAGTTAAAAACAGCTACATTTAATTCATCATTGACAACACTTTCAATGTGATATTCTTGTTTTAAATCTGTTAATGTTTTTCCAGATCTTAAATATGTTTGAATAGCTAACTCTTTCATTTTTCTATTACTAAAATTTCTCTTCCGAAATCTGTACCTAAAAGTTCATACTCTATATCTAATAAATTAAATATTTCTATGTTATCTTTAGATGTTAAAACTATAACCTTTCCTTCCTGCAATATTTTATTAATCAAATGAAGTTTTATTTTTGTGTTTGGAAGATCATCAAAATGGTCATATACAACACAATCGAAACTATTTTCTTCTTTAGTTTGTTGTTTCAGAGATACCCAATCGGAGTTTAAGATTTTATTTTCAAATTCTAAGTCCCCGAGGCATAAAATATTTTTGAAATTATTTATTGATAAATAATCTTCAAGTAAGTTCTTGTTTAAAGATTCAAAAGCTCCATCGCATTCTTTATCAATCAAATACTTGTATTTTCTTTTTGTTTCTGGAGCATTTAAGTGCAGACAGGCATTTTCTATTACTGGTAACCACAATAACTGCTGATTGTATGATAAATCTAAAATATGGTAATGTTTGGATCTTATTAAGGCTAGGTTTATTAATGCTTGTTCTCTTGGTGCTGGATGTTTTGTATCACATAAATAAAACTGACTTTCTGGAAGCATCTTTTTAAGTTCATCTTCCAAGATCATAAAAGCTTTTTTATTTCCTGTTAATACTCCACAATTTAAAATATCTTTGTGATTAGATTCTTCTTCAGTAAACTTTAATAATCTCAAGCATTCTTCATCTCCTTTGTAAGCACTCCATTCTGAACTCACAAGCTCTCCCAATGTTGCTGTATTCTCTTCAAGATCTCTGCATATTCCTATTTTGTCATCTATAAATGCATTGTTTAATTTTTTTTCAACAATAATATCTATGTCTGAAATAATAAAATATTCAGCATTTATATATTTGACAACAGTGTAAGTAGAATCTTTTTTATCTACTGGAGATTTTATGTTGTAGTTATCAGTTTTGTTCGATTTTATAACCACTGCATTGAATATTTTTGCAATTTTTCTTATTACAAAAGATTCTTCTTCAATAACAATATAGTTGACACAGTCTTTCAAGTTAGAATTTTTTTGAAATGTTTTTAAAAATGCATATAAAAATCCACTCATGTTTCCACTTGCAAAAACTATTGATGCATATTTAGATTTTCTTTTTTCAAAATCAAGATCTATATATGTGTTATTAAAAGGCCCCAAATGATGTTTTATTTTTTCTTCATTACAAATAGGGTCAATCCATAAAGAATGCGAAACAGAATCCCCAAAATTAAAACATCTAAGCTCAAGAATGTTAGTTCCTGATATATCAATGTCAACAGATCTAATTTTATCGAATTTCTTTACTTTTGAACTTACATATTTAAGTTCTCCGTCACATATAATTTGAAATTCTACTGAAGCATTATCTGAAGAAGAATCATTAAGACCAATATATGAATGAAAAGAATTATATTTGCCATTGAGTTCATATTTAATTATTGAACTTGCATGTGCGCTTACTATGTGATTGTAATTTTGACCATTTACTGAAGGTATGATTTGATAACCCATACTTCCATTGACACCTAAATCCCCATAAGATATAAGTTTTTCCTTAGGTGTTAGTTGGTCAAGGTACATTATATTAAGTCCAAGTTATTATCTGAGAAATTCGGTCTCATAATATTTAAAGCTTCATAACTTTGATATTTATAAAAATCTAAATTTTTAAAATATAAAACATTTCTTTTCTTATCATCATTATAAATATTTTCATTTTCTAGACTTCTTATGCAGTTATGGTCTCTGATAAAGTAATCGTAATCTTCTAGCCGTGTAAAAACTCGCTCGCTTAATATTGCTCTGATTTTTGAACAGTTTTTAAGAGAAAGAATATATTTTTTATTTCTTTCTAGATATGAGTTTTTGAAGAGACCCATATTTAGCCAACCCATATCTGTCATTGAAACGTAATCTTTTTTGGGATTATAGTTTGACAAAAAATCAATAAACTTAGGGCCAGCAATGCAAGTATCATGTGAAGAAAACCAATAATCTGATTTGTGATTTCCTTCAAGTATTTCAATTAATCCAGTATGATCAAATGAGTTATGATTTACAAAAATAGTTTGACAACCCATATAAGAAGATTCTGATCTTGTTTCATTACCACCAATAACAAGTAAAATTTTATGTGATTCTAGGTTGTTTCTTGTAAGGCTATTTATTAGTAAGGGAACTGTTTTTTGATAAGATTTTATATGAGATGAAATAACAATCTTAAAATTATTCACAATATCTTTTGTTATACATTTCGTCTAATATTGGTGATTTTTCTATAACCCAAGAACCAGAAACTATGTATTTATCTTTCATGTTTAAAATACATCTATAAACTATTTCAGATAAGCTAAATGGTCTCTTTTTAAATATTCTTTTAATTGACATAGAATCAATACAAATAGCTTGAACATTGTAATTTATATTGAAAACTCTATATCTGTTAAAATTTAAAAAACTATAATCCTCAATATCTTTTTGATAGAATATATTTTCAGCCATCTCATAAATCAATGATGTCTTATTTAAATCTGCCACATCGATATAATCTTCTCTCCAGTTTTTAGTAACGATGTCTGGAATAAAATTCATTACTTGCGAGATATACATTTCATTATTACCAAGAGTATGACAAAAGATAGATAATGTATTTTTATTATGTAATTTGATAATATTCGATATTGAATTTGGAAAAATAAAGTTGATATTGTTATCTATTAAAACTAACAAATCATCTTTTTTCAGAATTTTTTGAAATGCAGAAAATTTTTTAAATGAAAGAAAATGTATTTTTAATTTGTGTTTCAGTCCTCTAACCTTACTCTCATTGAAGATTATAATTTCTGTATTCTTTAAATCTTCAACCATATTTAAGATAGTTTGGGTTTGTTCAAGATCAGAGAACTGAACACAAATATAATTCATTATTGACCAGTACCAAGATTCCAGATGTATCTAAAGAATCTTGACCTACCACCAGGAAGATTAAACTCAGGAACAACAATAGAGCTGATTCTTGGCAATCTTGCAAGAGGAAGCTTTTCAAGCAATTTCTCAAAATCTTCTTTGTACATTTGGGTTGATTGTCTTAATTCATCAACAATCTTAGCATCAGGGTCTTCTAACAATAATCTTCTTTGTCTGCCAGTTAAAGAAACAAGTAAAGACCTTAAAAGATAATAAGATGCCCCAATAACTAAGGCTGGTTCATAATAGAAAGGTGCAGAAGATACTGTAGGATATTTACTTGCACCTGGTTGTGAATTTACTGCTTGAAGAGCCATGTTTAAAGCACTATTCATATGTTGACTTGTAAACATTTTGATGTTGTAAGAAGCCATTACAGTATCGTAGCTTTGCACAGAACATGGTGTACCATCTTCTTTAATAAAGTAAATATTGCCCATGTAGTCAGTTTTGTATTTTAAACCATCAGGGTAACTCGTAGTTCCAGCTCCAGAACCGGAAAGTGTAGTGTAAAGTGAAGTGTTCTCAGATAAAAACTTCATTGCATCACTATCACCTTCATTTGATGCACCTGTAATTCTTATCTGGGGTCTAGGTGCATAGTTCCAATGAGGAAATGCAACTGATGCTGAAGTTCTATTAGCATTAAATATAACTTCTTCATCATATATTGGAATATTCAAAAGATGCTCAAGTTCAAATCTTAAACTTGATTTTGTTAATAACTCATCACCTGATATTGGTTGACTTGTAGCATAAGAAGTAGTATATCCAACGCCACCAATTTCTTCTATTTTATAGTAATATGATGGCTTACCAGTAATATCAACATATTCATTTTTTGGAAAAGTAACGCTATCAATAAGGTTATATTCTCCATCAAATTGCTCACTTCTATAAATATTGTAAACGCTTATTCCTGTTGGGGTTATGCGTTCCCATTCAAGATAAATGCCTGCTGTACCAGCAGATCTATTATAGAAAACAAGTTCGCTTTGTGTGTAAGATTGGCTAGTGAAATCACCTGGCATATATCTGCTCCATAAAATTAAAGACAGCCATTTAGACTGTCTTTAATCATTTTAGTCTTGGTTAAATTTTCTATACCCTTCTTACCGAGCCCTTTTCATCTGAAGAATCGCCATCAAATTCAAGGTCAATTTCCTCTGCAATAGCTGGAGTATCATCAAATCCAAAATCATCATTTGGTCTTACATATACTTCAGCATCACTTCCGGCTAGATATCCATCACGAGCAAAGTTAGACATCTTCACACTTGCAGTAGTAGAATTAGACTGCCCATTGTTTGGTGCTTGCGCAACATACGCTTTGCCATTTCGTGTAGATCCAGAGGTAACAGCATTTGTCTGTGCATTGACAAGTCTTCCTACTAAACCTGGATCTCTACGAACTCTTTCAGCAAAATCTTCAACGCTTAGTTCGTCTCCATTGAGTTCAGCTTGAGTTTGTGCAACTTCTAACGCTACTGCATATGAAAGAGGATCGTTGGCATAACCAGCATTAGTAACTTCGGAATCACGCTTGTATGGTCTTTCTGCATCAATAACTTCGGCTTCAAGAGTTCTACCATCTTCAGACTCAACAGTTTGCATTCTGGCATTAGGGTTATTCTTAGTAAGTTCTTTCTTTTCTTTTGCAAGTTGCTTCTCTTGCTTCTTATCCCATTCTTCTTGAGAGATTTGTCTCAAATAACCTTGACGTAGAGCATTTCTTAAATCTTTAGATGCCTTGATAACCTTTGGGTCTTCCCAAGTTAAATCAATAACTGCTAATGGGTCAAATTGTAAGCGAATATCACTAATCCAGTGATAGTTCATAGTAACATTTTGAACGATGAATGATTCTGGTTCTTCCATAATTAATTTTTCCTTGACGTTGGTAATTGAGTTATACCGTCTAGCCCTTCTTTGCCAGTCCAAATTTCATTAGATTTAGCCTCTCTGGTGTCTGCTGCATATGATTGTTTTCTTACCTGTTTCTGGTCTTTCATAAAATCAGCCATTTGTTTACGCTTGTTAGTTGTGCCAAATTTCTTTTCATTGGCAGTTAAACCAGTCTGAACTGAAAAAGATGAGAAAATTCTTGTTGCAATAGCCTCAGATTTGCCACAAGGACAAGGTATTTGAGGCTGGTAATCATTAATTGATAGATTGACGGTAAAGATACGTTCCTCACCTTCACACAAACATCTGTACTCATATCTTGGCATCTAGACAAAATCCTTAAAGGTATTTGTACAAAAAATATAAAAATCTATTTATAGGGAGAATTTTTTAAAATGTCCGAAACTGAACTTAAAGATGCTACCAAGACCCATAATATGTACTGTGTTAAGTGCAGAACAATGGTCACTGTTACTGGTCCTAAGGTTGTAACCATGAAGAGTAACAGAAATGCTCTGCAAGGCAAGTGTCCTCACTGCTCCACTTCAACTTACAAAATTTTTGCAAAAAACTAAATTATGAAATACAAATATGTGAAAATAGCACAAGCACAATTAGCTGCGCCATTGATTGGAGCAGCTGTAGAAGGCTCAGCTGAAGCTTCAGCTTTATCTCAGATTAAGAATATTTTAAGTGGCGAATCTGGAAAGGATATGTTTGAAGAAGCTGTTTCACATTTTAAAGATAAGGCAAAACAAGAGCAGTTTCAAGGCGCTGAAGATTTTTCAAATATAGCAGCAGAAATTGAAGATCTTAAAAATGCTTATATGTCTTCTGGTTTTTCTGCAAAAGAATTCGATTCTTATTTTGCAGAATATTTTAAATTAGAAAATCCTCGTGGACTTTTACTTAACCCAAAAGTAGCCAATATAAGTCCTGATAGAAGAATAGAGATTATGAAGCAAGCAAAAGATGATGCTGCAGCTTCTTCTCTACCTTTAAGAAAAGTATTTAATGCTACATTAATGCTTTATGCTAAAACAAGAAATCTGCCCTTAACCAAAGATATTTTGAAAAGAGCAGTAAAGCTTGAAAATGAAGTGTCAGGTGTTGGTATTTTAGATTCATTATTCAACGCTATGGCAGGCAATGTTTCTGAAACAAGTCTCATGATGGCATTACTTGGTACTCCTGAGTTAATGAGAGAGTACACAGAAATTATTGCTCAAGCTACAGGGCATAAGTTAGCACCAGTTGAGCTTTATAGAAGAGATGCAGAGATTGCAAAAAATATTTTAGATACTGCAATAATTAATCATGGTTTAGCTAGAGGATTGCAGAACGCAATTGAATCTATTAATGTTAGGCAACAAGCTGCAGCAAATGAAAAAATCTTAGACAATATTTTCAGAAATACAACGTCATTTTCTGGTTTTTTCAGAAATATCTATTATTTACTTTGGATGGGTGATAATGTAGCTGTCGAATCTTCTGCAGCTTTCATACCTTCGAATGCTGGATTAAAGCCGGATATGCTTAGTAAGTTTAAAGTTAGTAATAATCTTAATAGAATTGTAACTGCTGCTACTACTTTAACTACATCACAAATTGAATCTAATTTAAAGCAAGAATTTGCTAATTCTTTAACAAGAACTCAAGCAGTTTTTAGAGGCAACTATCAAGTAGAAGCTGGTAAACTCATAGACTTAATCAAACGCTTGCATATTGCTAGAAGCACTGGCAATGTGCCATTATTTAATTCTTTAAGACCATCCGCAACTGCAATTTTAAATTCAAGAGGCTTTAAGAACACTCATAACTCAGCTTTTATTGAACTCTCTGAATCATACTTAACATTACTAGATGCAGGTCAGCCGATTACATCAACCGCTGTAGAAGAAGCAGATTCTCTTGCTGCACCAGAAACAATTCAACAACTTGCTCCTAATAAGGAGCAGGGTGAAAAATTTAAAGTTGCATCACAAAGATATGAAGATGCTAAGAAAACTTACAATAATATAAAAAGTTCTATTTATGGTGAGCCTGGTGCAAGTATGATTGCTGGAAATGCAAAAGAACTTGGGCAAACAAAACTTGTTCCTTATAAATCTCCTGAGCAAGTAAAAGCAAAGATAGCATCTGCACAAGAATCTATAAAATCTGCTAGAGCTTACAATAAAATTCTTCAGTCTGTCTTAACTGCATGGACCAGCACACCAGCAGCGAGTTTTTCGGGCAAATCACCCGAACAAGTTCAAGCAATCAAAACAAGACTCAAGTTTGTTTTACATACTTATGAAGTTGAGTTAGAAAAGTTTAAGTCTGATGAGTTCGAATTAAAATCTGAAGCAATTACAGTTGAAGAAACAATGAAGCAAAGAAATGAACGCTTCATGGGTGGCGGTGAATTAGCAGCAGAATTGGCTGGACTCGCAGCTTCTTCAAAAGGAACTGCCTTTGGTTTGGCTGGTGGAGTTGCAGAATTAAACAAGTTAATGGATAGTCAAATTGCAACTCAAGATGAAAAAATTCAAAAACTTCAACAAGCTCTTTCATCTGCAGGTTCTCCTGAAGAAAGAATGGCTTTGGAAGGTCAGCTTAAAAACGCAGAGATTGAAAGAAGATTTTTAGAAAACAAGTTATTTCAACAAACAAACGATGCGCTTCAAGGAAAATTTGATCCATCATTTTACACAGATGCTATGAGTAGCCCAGGAATTTCACGTTCATCAAATACTAAAAGTAAATATGTTTTAGCTTCTAAATTTATTAAAGAATCTGATGCTGAAATTGAAGATTATTACAATGATCTTTATGAGGATTCAGAAGGTTCACCAGAATATGGGACAGCTTTAGAACATCCAAAAGAAACCAGAAATATTTCAACCGAAGATATTCCAAAACACGAGCACAAAAAAGCTAGTAAATATAAGCTGAACTAGTACAAACGGTATAACAAAATCCATGGATAATAAAGATCCCTGGGTTAGTTATGACAAAGTCTCAACGAGTTCTGATGCCTTTGCCTATGTTCAAGAAATAGGTAATGATTTGAGTGATTCATTAGAACATTTGAACCAAGGCTCTCCTGTCAGAGCTAAAGGTCTTCCTACTGAAAAGTACACTGCCGGTAACACAAACGATGTTATGGAAGGTGTACATGAAGAGTCATTTCTAACCCAAACTCCTTCAAAGATTTCAAGACGATATTCCCCTATGACTAAATCTGAATATAGTGGTTATCGCCCACCTGATCCTGTCTTTTTATCCTATAACAACACTCAAAATACAAATACATTTCTTCCAGAACCATTAACAAAATATAAGTCTATTGAAGATATTGATAGGGTTCAGGTTAACAATAAGTTTATTGTTAATAAATTAGCATCTGCTAATAGAGAGGCAGCTATTGCACCTGAAGCATTAGAACTTATTAATATTTTGAATCCTGTTGAAGCAAGGGAGATTCAAAATAACACAGTTCTACAAGAGACAAGAGCTGAAAAATATACAAGCTCAATAACACCAATTGAAGTTAAAAAACTTGAAACAAAAACTAATACAGTAGTTCAAACATCTGCGCCTATTGTTATTGGAAAGCCTAAAACATTAACTACTTATAATCAGGTAAATAATAATAATCAAACAAATGCTGATTCGACAAGCATCATCAAAAATGAAGTTACCGAAGTTGAAACTGCCGGTCCTACTTTTACCAATAACATAAGCCAAGTTACAAATCAAAACCCAATAACTCAAACAAATATTGAAGTCAAAAAGCCAGTAGTAACCCCAAAACTTTCTCAATATACCAATACAATTGATTTTAATTCTTTTGTAAGTAGTTCTTTTGCTGAAATTGTTGACCAAAAAACTGAACAAAAATTCTTATCTAAAAATAATATTAATGTCAGAAAGCTTGTTACCGATATAAATCTTTTTCTTGAGCAAAATAAGAGAGAGTTCAAAAACAATATATCAAGCTCAGTTAACCAGTTCTTTTCAACATACTCAGAAGAAAATATATCAAGCTTGCAAAGTTCCATTTTAAATGTAATTGAATCTTCTAATAATATTCAAAATTTAGACACTTCAGTTTCCAGAGTTGTAAATGAATATTTTTCAAAGAATCAAAATGAGTTTAATCAAAATTTAGTCACTAGATTTATCAATAACTTCAGTTTGAATTTACAAACTCAACTTTCAAATTTGCAACAAAATTCAACCACAGAATTAAATACAGTAGAAGAAATTAATTCCGTAATATCTGATATTAAAAATATTTATGAATCTAAACAAGCTGAAATTGAAAAAATAATTTCAGAAGTAAATAATGCAAACGTTCTAACTAAAGTTGTAGAGTTAGCAAATACTTATCATGATTATAAAACTCTATCCACAACATCTATAAATGCATTATCTAAACAAATAAACCAGACAAATATTTCCGAAATTAAAGAAACATTTAACAAGCAAATAAGCAGTTCAAATGTCAGAAATGAAACTTTATTATCATCTTTTAAACAAGAGATATATGGATTCTTGTATTCTTATTTATCGAATAGCGTAGATCAAGAAACCTTTAATATCTTACTTAATTCAGTGACAAATAGTAATAATGTTGAGCAAATAAACTCAATAGTGAATGAGTTTGTTTCTAATAATCGCACTGAAAATAATGCTCAAGCCATTGATAGTTTACAATACTTTTCAAATGATAAATATTCCAATATTGTTTCTTCTACTATGATTGAAGCTATTGAAAATAATATCTTAAATTCTTTATCTTCAGTCGTACAAAACTATTCAAATCAAGACACTATACAAAACTCTTTAGTAAGTCAAGTAAAGAATGAATTAGCACAAACATTTTCAACAGAGATTAAAAATACTGTAAATAGTTTTGGACTCACTGAGCTCAAAACTTCTATTGATAATGTATATAAATCTCAAAATATAAATGAGTTCAAGTCTGAGTTTAACAATGCTTTAAATAAATCAGAAAACACAAACAATACCCAGCTTATTTCTTATTTGAACTCCATACTTGAAAGCAATATTTCTCAGTATACTGCCAAGAGTGCTAATGTTTTAAATGAAACAAGATATGCAAATTCAGTCAAGAATCTTGTCAATGAAAACTTGCATAATGTTGTATCTAATATTGTCCATAATCTTTCAGAAGTAAATACATATTCCGATAATAAAAATATATCTACATTAATAAACAACATTAAAATTATTAATGATAGATTGTTAATTAATAATGCTGAAAGTAGATTGTTGAATTTTAACCTGATCCAAAATAGTGTAGAAAACTTTTTGAATAATACTGAAAACAGTTTTTCATCTTCTTTGAATAGTGTTAAAACAAATCAAAATTCTTACAACACTGAAATTATTGAAAACTTAAATGTTTTTGATTTACTTTCTTCAAGTGCAAACCATGAATCATTAACAGAAGTAAGAAACTTAATAAATAGTTTTAGCTCACAAAGCTTTAATGAAGAATCAAATAATTTTGTCCAAGATGTTAAGCTTTACACTGATTTGATTAACATGAAAAATCAAATCACTTCTGAGCTTAATAATTTTGTCAACACCACTTTTGAAACTATTCTGGAGGTAAATCAAAATTCCACATTAGTATCAACGCAACAAATAGTAAACTTAATCGAAGAGGCTGTATCTACTTTCAATAATTCAAGTGTTTCTAATAAGGCAATAACTTATATCCAAAATACACTTCAAGATGCAAAGAAACCAGAGTTATATAACAATACATTTCAACTTATTACATCCACAAATATCTTAGAAGATCAAGTTAAAAATTATCTTCTGGAAAACAATTCTGTGCTCGCTGATTATTCATTGCAGCAGATTTTAAACACGATAAATCAACCAGTTTATTCTGATTATGTAACGTTCCAAGATATC
>Ga0214919_10007259_pt1 | contig 15000 bp, 14 predicted proteins | sample LL1503_MetaG_FD_177994 | JGI IMG/M metagenome (GOLD analysis project Ga0214919, IMG submission 177994) | Freshwater microbial communities from Lake Lanier, Atlanta, Georgia, United States - LL-1503 | ecosystem: Environmental > Aquatic > Freshwater > Lake | place: USA: Georgia | collected... | reverse complement strand
TATAACATAAAAATAATCTATACTATAACATAAAAATAATCTATACTATAACATAAAAATAATCTATACTATAACATAAAAATAATCTATACTATAACATAAAAATAATCTATACTATAAAATACAAACATATAACAACAAAATATAAAATACAATAATTTCATATTTTATATTTTACAAATAGAGAGATTTATTCCGTTTCAACACACATAATTGAACTAGTTGAGCCTTTTGACTTATTACTTAGTTTTTTATTCTCAACACAACCTCTCATATGTGCAGACTTGGATTGCTGGTTCTTTCCCGTAAATCCACATAACTCGCATACAAATTTACTAGATGATACAGAATATTTTGACGCCAAATATACCTCCAAAGTTGGAATATTAAATTCTTCAATTTGCTTCACTAATGTTTGAATAAACTCTTTTGCCATCTTAATTGTTTTATTCTTTTTTGAGAGAAAGGTCTGATACTCAGCATTTATATGCTCAGTTACATCTTTAGAAATTGTATTCATGTCCTCTTCCGAACAAGTGTCACTATCTAATAATTTTAGCGTATTATGAAAAGCATCGATCACATCCACTGCTATTTTAATCTTTTCCGGGTCATTATTTGCACAATGAACGTATACTAACACATTACCATCATGAACATTAATCTCAAAATTCTCTTTACTAGTTAATGCCGTATGTTGTGAGAGAAATAATCCACAACATTTTTGCGCATCAATATCTCTCAAAAATTTCTTAACCTCTTCTTGAATTACTGGTCTCTTCCAATCCTTATTTTCTACTAAAATCTTTGGTTTATTATTTCTAATTAACATAATATCACAAGTTTCTTTTGTTTGTGCTACCAAATTAATCTCCGCACTTGGATACATACTTTTTAAAATATTTAAAATAAAATTCTCGGATATCTGTCCCTTGCTACTCGAATTCTCAAATTTACTTAGTAAATTATTAAGTTTATCATTTTGATTTGAGAGAATTTCTTTATTAGACCTCGATATTTCATTAATATTAAAAAATTTATTATCAAAAACATTCGTAAATTTATCTATTGCACTATCCACAATTGCACATTGTTGCTCCTTTAACTTAGCACGTAAAACCGGCTCCACCTTTTCCATCATGCTTATTGACATACTTGTTTTTATTTCTTCGTTCATAGTAGTCTTTAACTCATTCATATATTTTGAGAGATTAAATTGACTTACTTCTTGACTTCGCTCAAATTTTGTATTCATGGTTTTCAAATTATCTAAAATTTCTAATACTGTGCTATTTGTTAACGTTTTATTCATAGTCTCTTGAAGAGCTTCCATTATATCTATAAATTTTAATAATGTATTTTCCACATCCATTTCAGGGCGTTGCTCAAAAAAAGAGAGAATTTTACTATTGCTAATAGTAAACGGTTTCATATTATACTATAATTTATAGTATAATCTTTAAATTGTTTTCGCAATTTAAGTTCTTATTTAAAAACTTAAATTGCGAAATCTTTCTAATTCTTTCTAAATATTTTATAATAATATAACATTATTATAAAATGGACAAACGCTTATATTTAGTAATTCCGCTTATTGCTGTTAATGGTGTAGCTCTGTTATTCCCAATTTCTAAAACTAGCGGACAAAAAGTGTGGTTTAGACCCCCGCCCTATGTTTTTGCCGTTGTGTGGCCATTATTATTATTATTAATCGGGTATTCATGGTATTTAAGACCCAATCTCTCGCTTTATTACGCAATCTTAACACTTCTTCTCTCCAGTTGGTCTATCTTATGGGCCTATTCTAAACTTTATTCGTTGCTTAACATCATAATTACACTATTTTTTACACTATACTTAATCTTTTTAAAATACTCTAAAAAGTCCTCCTACTTATTAATACCTCTCTTTTTATGGTTGTGTTTTGCCAGTGTTCTCAACTTTTATAGTATTTAATTTGAGAGATTTTATTATTATATTTCTCTCAACTATAATAATAAAATCTCTCAAATTAAATATTATCATCTTGTTTGTCTTTTGTCTTTTGCTTTTTAAAAGATATAGCAATTGCTTTTTTATAATTATCTTTATAAAGTATACCACCCTGCCAGATTGCATATGCTGAAAATGGAAGACTTATATTGTTAGTAATTGACATATTAATAGCTTTTACTTTTTCATATACTTCTGATAAATCTGCGGTTATAGTTGAACTATGGTTCTTTAAATTTCTCGGTTGTACTGGTTCTCTTTTTAAATATGATAAATAATTTCCTTTATCATTTGCTAAATCAAATGTCATACCAATACTATACCATAGCTTTGTTGTAGCAGTTAAACATGGACGAGGTAAACAAATAAATTCTATATTCTTAGTGTCACAATAACTTATTACACTATTTAATAACCTATAACTGCTAAATTTATCTGGTTCCTCTAAATATTGGGGGAATTTATGAAGACCATAAAAATAAGCAAATTTACGTGTTTGTGTTTCATCTAAATCCATAATCCATATAGCACAACCGCCTACATTTTCACCATCACATTGAAAATTAAAATATACAGGTTTATAGTTTTCACTTTTTTTAGTACAAGTATTTCTCATCATAGCATAAAAAGTATGTATATTTAGAACTTTATCATTTATTTCATTTTTAGCTGGATTTGTTTCATCTACATCTACATCTAGATTTACTGTTTTCGTTCTCTCGTTAAAATCGTCTAATGTACTATTTTCTATAATTTCAACATTAAATCTGTCTTCTCTTATAACTTCACTTCCAGGAGTGGTTCTGCTAAAATATTTTGTAAAAAAATTCATTTGTATGTATGCATTTATTATATTTATTATATTTATTATATTTCTCTCAAATATAATAAAATATAATTCAATTTTACTATTTTATGCCTCTTTTATCTTTATGTTTTTTCCTTTTGCTTTGTTTACTATTATCATGTTTTTTCCTTTTGCTATATTTTATCTTCTTATGTTGTGTAATCTTTCTGCTTCGTTTATTTTTAACGTTACCCTTCTTCCTACTTTGTTTATTCTTTTTACGTTGCTTATTCTTTTTTTTAGTTAGTGCGTCTCCTTTTACTGGTGATACTACTAATGATGCTGATGCTGATGCTGATGCTGGTGGTGGTGGTGGTGCTGATACCGGTTGAGGCCATTCATGCATGTCATCATTTATGTTTATATATAAGACATCTGTACCATCAATTGCTATAGATCTTTTTTTATCTTCGGGAATTTGTTTTCCTATATTTTGTGCTTTAAACTTAGTATCAATATTTTTGAACTTTGCTGTGGTATCTTCTATATACTTAGTACAAGCATTGTGTAATTTACGAACTTGCATAATTGTAGTAATCGGTTCTTCTCCTAACCTTGTTAAAATTTCAAATAACTCATTATAATCATCCTTGTTGGTAGAGTAATAATATTTTCTTAATAATATATTATGTATTACTTGTGGTATATCAGTGAAATCAGGAATTTTTGTGAGATCATCAGTAGAATTAAATTCAATAATATCATCATCAATAATATCATTAATAGAAGTAAATTCAATAATATCATCAATATCTATCATATCATATAAGAATTTAGATAAAAAATATATATTTTTATCTATGTTGTATAAATCTAGAAAATCAGCAGGACTATCAGCTGTAACCCCCTCCACGAGTTGATCAACAGGAACTATAGTAGCTGGTGGATTATTAGCTGGTGGAGCAGGAGGAGCAGGAGGAGGAGGAGGAGGAGGAGCATCAGATGGAGCCGCGTAAGTTACATCAGGACTATCAGCTGTAACCCCCTCCATGGGTTGATCAGCAGATGGACCCGCGTCAGCTACATCAGGTAAAAGCCCCATTTCCTCGTCTTTTGCCTCGTCTTCTTGAGATTGGCTAATACCTAGCGGTGGGCTATTACCTAGCGGTTGGCTTTCACCTGGCTGTGTTTCATCAACTTCATCAACAACCGCCATTTTTTCAGGTTGAGAAGAATCATCAGATGGAGAAGCATCAGATTGAGAAGAAGCATTGGATGGAGAAGAAGCATCAGTTGGAGGAGTAGCAACAGTAGGAGGAGTAGTTGCAGCTACATCATGAGGAGGAGGAGTAGTAGGAGGAGTAGTAGCAGATGGAGCTGCATCACCAGGTTTAGGACCTCGATTAGAACCTCGAGGAGAACTTATTGCATCAACTTTCTGATATTTCGGATCAGATGTCTCATCAGATGCCTCACCAGATGTCTCACCAGATGTCTGTCCAGATTTATCCATGCCCGCATTTATATTGAGGCCCGATGTCGGGACCCCAAATTTAGCTGTGATTGCTTTAACAACATCATCTAATTTGTTATTAACCTCTGTGTTTATATCTATGATACTATCTGCAGAAATTGGTATTTTTTTTGGTCGCACTGAATAGGGTTCTAATCCTTTACATAAAATAGTTTTAGCACAATTTACTATAAATGAATTTTTTTTAAGTGCTGTTACATGTTCTTCCGATCTGTATTCATTTAGGTTACCTATGGTTGCAAGTTTGTTATTTATAAATTCTCGTTGAATTTTTATCTTATCTCCTTGATTACTAGCTTCAGTAGTCTCCCAGTTCGGCCACGGTGGATCGCCAACAGAAGACGAAGAAGACGAAGAAGATGCCTGGGACACCGATAAATTACCAGCTTCATATTCTTGCTCTAATTTATCTTTTTCTTTACTTAGAGCAATGTTGCTTGCCTCTATTGCTTTTATTAAAGTATTTACATTAGCAATAATTTTCTCAATTATTGTATCGCTAACATTATACTGTTCAATAGTACCTTTATAATTTGCAAACGCACTCATTGTTTCCTCAATCCATTGTTGTTTAGTCGCAGACGCAGTAGTATCGCTTTTTTTAATAAAAAAAAAATACCATTTTAAAGTTCCGGTAGTACTTCGATCTGGTTCTGATAAACCAACTCTTATAGCAGTCAAATGCGTTATATTAGTGTTATTACTAGTTTGTATATTAGTATACATATTTTTCAATGATTGTTTTATATGAAGATAAACTGCAGCATTTGTCATGGCAATAGGAGTATAAAGCTTATAAAAAGCTTGTCCTGATACAACACCTGCTCTTGCGCCAGTATACACACAAGGTAGGCTTAATATTCTACACAATAAATATACGACACTATCAACTGTAAGCATTGCATTATCTTCTATCGGTACATCTTTGTGTAACTCATTCTTAATATCTAGGGCGTTGGTGGCGGCATTTTCATACCTTTTTATCATAACATATGCATAATACATAAATACTTGCATAACATCACCTAGTTCTTTCATTAATAATAGCCGAAATATTTGTTTTGAACGCTCAACATTTGCAGGTGTATTTGTTGTATCCATTTTGTTCATAATAGAATTTATTTTTTTATTTTTCTCTTTATTTCCAAGTACAAAAAATGGGTTACCTTTAAAATTTCCACCCCATCTAACATTACCTGAAATAGCATCAACACCAATAGCATCACAATTGAAACTTACAATAAATTCATCTTCTTTATCATCAATATTAGATGCACTCCATGTAAACCCTTTTGGAAATCCAAATCTCTTACAAAATAATTTATCAAATACTACCGTTCTAATTTGTGGTGCTGGCACTAACGGGTATTTAGTTGGAAAGTATCTTACACACGTCCCTTTTGAAGCAGAGTCTAATGTTGCAGCAGGAGTGCAAATTCTCTCTGCCTTATATATTCCTGGTTCATCATCTATAATACATACCGACTGCTCGTTTGCTCCACTTTCAAAAAAAATTTCTTTTGTCTTCATTATTTTTGTTCCTTTATTTGATTGATCTGTAGATTTTTTTATAAGTCCTGGAAAATCTATGCCCTTTCCTATATATTCTTCCATATCTTTTTCGATTTTTTTAAGATTGCCCATGTAATTTGCTTCTACATGATCATGCTCATATGCTTTAGTCGAAAAGGTCCTATAAACATTATTATCTGTTATATGTATATCACTTGCATTTCCATCCTTCATAATATCAAGTATAAATCTCTTTTGAAGTTCTGTTTCACTAACATTTGCGGGAATTTTAGGTAAATCAATAGGATCATTAATATTATTACTAATAGTAGGTATATCATTAGGATCAGTATCAGGATCAGGATCAGGATCAGGATCAGTACCACTATTTTTTATGGAAAATGTATATATAGTTGTTACCATATTTTATATATAATATAATATTATATTTAAAATGTTTTTATAGATTTAGTTTTTCCATATTTTGCTTTTTATACATTTTCGCCTTTCTAGACATTTTTGCGTTTCTGGGCTTCGCCTTTCTAGACATTTTTGCATTTCTGGGCTTCGCCTTTCTAGACATTTGTGCCTTTCTAGACTTTTTTGCTTTTCTAGACATTTTCGCCTTTCTAGACTTCTTTGCTTTTAATGTTGTTTTTATTTGTTGTTTATATTTTTTCTCTCTTAATCTTGACATAATACCGTGCGCGTCCATGTCATCTACTAGAAAATCTTGAGATGATCCTTGAGATTGACTTAATACTTCAGGCTGAGATTGTCCTTCATGTTGAGATGATCCTTGAGATGCTCCAAAAGGAGGCTGATATGGTTGACTATCTATCAACATACCATGATCTGATGCTTTAGGGATTATTGTTTCATCGTCAAAACTTTCATCGTCAAAACTTTTATCGTGAAAACCATTATCGTGAAAATCATAATCACCATAAGCATTGTATTCAATATAATCATTATCATATTTATATTTTATTGCGCTATATATTTCTTCTACTGGCTTTGGTGGTTCTGGTGCTTCTGGTGGTTCTGGTGGATCTGGTGGATCTGCAGGTAAGGGTGAGAGTGATCCTACTGATCCTGTTGGATCAGTATCTGGAAAATTTTGTATTACATTTATCATAATACAAGCTCCAGGAGGATAAGGATTACCATTAATACGATCATTCATTTTATCATTAAAAAGTTTTTTAATAGCAATAAGTTTATTCTCAAATATAGTGTTACTATTAATGTATTTCATTCGCGCTGGAAATAATTTACAAGGCTCCCCTGCTAAAATATACTTTTGTGCTATAGCCTCTAATATTGGTTTAGTTTTATATATTGGGTCTGTTGAAAAAGTATGCATTAAATCAGATAATAAGCTTAAAATTAAACCACCATTCGCGTTAATTATGCCACTAATAGTATCAAAACACTTGTTTACTTCATCATAACTTGTTGAACTTATAGTAGTAGAATATAATGCTGGAGCTTCATGTGCTTTAACATAAATAGGTTTTATATCTGGTACCTTATCAGGATCTATTGCAGGAATATCCATGGGATCAAATTCATCACTATGTATTGGCTTATTTAACCATTTTTTTATATAATTATTTGCATTCACACTATACATACGTATATGAGCTATTAATGCTTCAGTTTCACTCCCACCATGAAATCCAGTAATTACATTAACATTATCAGACGTAGCCATTTCTTCGCTATACTTTAGCGCTGAATAATATACAAGTAATTCCAAACATTTTTTTGCTCTTGTTTTATTATCGGAAGACATACCTGGTGTATTCCAAACAATGTTACTTATGTCTCTAATATAGTCATCTCGTACTTGTCTATGATATAATGCATTTATAGTCTTTATAGTAAAATTACTATTAACTAAAGCTAAAACAGTGTCTTGGACATTTACACCTGCTCTTTTTATTTTATTACATGATTGCACAAGTATAGTACAGTTTTTTGTTAATTCTGCTATATGCTTTTCTATTTTTTCTAAGACTTCGTCCGCCTCATCCTGATTTGTATATAGATGTTCTTCCTCTAATCTTAAATCAACCGATGATTTAATCCTTGATAATACAAATTGATGTTCATTAATTAGATTTTTCGTTAACACTTCATCTTCATCATCACTATCACGTTCTCGTTCGCGATCGATTTTGGGTTCTGCTTTTTCATCTTGCCGAAGAGCCTGAGTACTAGCTCGTGTACCAGGAGCTATATTTGGTCCTAATTTAAAATCAAAATCACTCGGTTTGCTATCTGCTAATATTTGAACTGGTATTATATCACTAGCAAAATGTTTTCTTATTAACTTACATAAATTACCCACACTTTTACCAGATTTTGATGCTAAAACCTGTAATAATATATTATTTGTAGGCGTTAAATCTGTAGGCGTTAAATCTGTTGATGGGTCTGTTGATGGGTCTGTTGATGGGTCTGTTGATGGGTCTGTTGATGGGTCTGTTGATTGTAGTATATTATGAATTAATCGTGCAAATATTGTAATAACATTACCGCCTATTGCTGTAAAAATTATATGCGCGCTATGTTGGCTAGTTCCATCACCGCCATTCAAATAATTACTATATATAGAAAATAGTACACTAACTTCTTCAGATCTACCACATAACAATAAAAAATCTAGACGTTCTTGTCTTTTGCCTGATTTATTATCTTGTGGGCCACTTAAAATAGCTTCAAGCTCATGTATATATTTAATTAGTGGTGTACTAATACCAAACGTTTTAAGACCATTATTATGTTTATATCCTGCTACTGTATCACTACCTACAGCAGTTAAATCTATAAATTCTCCTTTTGGTCTCTTTGATTTATCAGTTAATGCTCTTGCAAATAAAATGTCCATTTCCGCCTTTGTCATCTTCTTCGCTTTTGTCTTTACTGCGGTTACTGGTGGAGGTAGCATTGCCGTTGCTGTTGCCATCTATATATAACTATATATTTTTTATATAAAAATTGGATATATATTTTTTATATAAAAATTGAATGTAACTTACAATATAAATAATTATTTAAACACTTATTTATATTGTTAATACTATTTAATAATGTCATATTCAAGTATTGTTAAATTTATTAATTATGTTAATAGCATTATTGTTAATGACAAAATTGTTATAACAGACCATAATAGTAGAGTTAAAAGTTTAATATGTAAACATAAACCAACTATAAGCATAAATGATTACATAAAACGCATTTTTAAAAGTGAAATTATTGATACACAAAATTATGATGCTATTATTTTACATACTGTAAATTTACTACACTATTTAAAAGCAAAGGGTATTTATTTAAACCATCACTCATGTCACAGAATAATTTCAACATTAATAATGTTATCAAGCAAAATTATTGACGAATACCCACATTCAAATTGGTATTGGTCGCTATTATGTGGCGTTAGCTTAGATGACATAAATAACATGGAGCGTTCACTAATGCACCTACTAGACCATAATTTGCATATTGTTATTTCACAAACACATGCTTTAAACATTTATAAAAGTATATATTGAAATATTGAAATATTGAAACATAAAAAAGTATATTAAAAATGTTCTAATAAAGTTCTTTAAGTCCTTTTCCTTAAATATAAAGTGTCAAAAATATTTTTATAAAAGGGAGAATTTTTTTGAAAAAGGACATTTATAAATGTCCTATTTTATAGTTGGCAAACACTTTATAAAAAATTTGGAAATTTGCATTTTAAAAGAGGGACCAGACCTTTATCATGTCGTTTATTAAGAAAACATGTTGAAAAAGTCCTTACGCTAAAAAAAATATTATAAAAAAATCATTTAGACATTTTTTCTGTAAGTATTTTATACTTACAAATGACTTACACAATCTTGCAAAAAACGGCAAATATTTTTCGTTGTGAAACATGTGACTTTAATACAGGCAACAAATGTAATTATTTGAAACATTTGGACACTCGAAAACATAAAACACTTACAAAAATTTACTTAGACCTTATAAAAGTTGCTAGCCCAACATATGTTTGTGTATGTGGAAAATCCTATAAACATAGGCAGAGCTTATATGCACATAAAAAAACATGTTTGAAAAAGGATGTTGCTATTAGTGAAACAGCCTTAGAACATAGTAATGTTAATGTTAATGTTAATGTTAATGAAAATAATATTATAAACAATAATAATAATAATAATAATAATAATAATAATAATTATAATAATGACAATAATAATTATAATAATGATTTTAAGGATTTAGTATGTAAAATGATGACAGAAAATAATGAAATTAAGGCTATGCTGATTAAAGAAAATCAAGAGTTGCGGTCACAAATAAAGGAATTAATTCCAAAAGTGGGGTCAAATAGTAATATAACAAATAATAATATAAATAATAAATTCAATATACAAATATTTTTAAATGAACAATGTAAAGATGCTATTAACATAAAAGATTTTATACAATCTATAAAAATTAGTTTGGAACAACTTGAGCAAATTCAAAATAAGGGTTTAGTGGAGGGACTAGCAACAGCCATTTTGGAAAATATTGGAAGGTTAAGTTTATATGAACGCCCAATACATTGCACAGATATTAAGAGAGAAACATTATATATTAAACATGACAACATATGGGAAAAAGATGAAACAAAACAAAATATTAAACAAGCCATCAAAGAATTATCTCATAAACCCTATAGCACATTAAAAGAATGGTTAGATAATAATCCCAACTACATGGATGATGAAAACAAGCAAAACTATTTTATACAAGCAACACGCTGTTTAGGACAAAAGTGCGACACTATTGACACTAAAGTAATCAAAAAGATCTGCTTTAATACATATATTAAAGATGGCTAGCGGGATTATCCCAAATTTTAAACATTTACTTAAACTTTGCGTATTCTTTTTAAATACTATTAATATAATATTAGTGGGACTGTTGTTATTTTTTCTCTCTTTCTACAGAAAAAAGAGAGAAAAAAGAAAAAGAAAAAGAAAAATGAAAAAAGAGAAAAAAAAGAAAAAAGAAAAAGAAAAAAGAGAGAAAAAATAAACCTATGCTTTATAATCAGAGAGACTACTTACAACACAATTAGCTCAAAGCCCTCATCCACACTTGGATTTTCAAAGTGTTTTGTATACATGCTATACGCGATTTTTGGAACCTGGTTCTCTGGATCGCGCATTTTATTGCGCTTATAAGACACATCCAAAGACGTAGACACATGAACGCACACAACCTTGTAACCATGCTTCCGCGCAAACCCTATGTATTCGTAACGCTTTTTGAACGAGCTGTTTGTAGCATCAAACACGACCGACTTGCCTTCACTTACATAATCGCCGGCGGCCTTAATCATCTTGGGAGAAGTTTTATACACATCACCCTGCACAAGGACAAACCGCTCATCTTCACAAATCTTTTTAGCAACACTGCTTTTGCCCGATCCAGGGTAGCCAACCATAATGATCACCTGTTTGCAATCGGGCAAGTTTAGCTCCGGAATTTCCACAACGTCATCCTCATGCTTGGATGAAAAGAACTCCTCCGGACTATGGCACTTTAGTCCAACGTTTTGCGCAAACACTTTATCGCTGTCCGCCCAATCTCCTTTCCGCCCAAGCGCATCACCCACAAAGAACGACGCATCTTTGTCAAACGTGTGACTACCGACCAATGCATCATACAAAACAGGGTTTGGCTTGTAGTCGCACTTTTGCCTTGCAATTACGATGAAAATGGGGATTTCCAAACTTGATGCAACACTTTGGATTTGTGTGACCTTCCAATCTTTCGACTGGTTTGTGAAGATGACAATAGTGAACCCCTCGTCGTTTAGACGCTTCAACATGTCTGGAATGTTTGGATAGAGCCATGCCCAGTCTTCCACATTTGAAGGAAAGGTTTTGCCATCTTTCGGCGACACAAGGGTCCAGTCGTAATCAAACGCAGCAATCTTTGCTTTCATTTGCTCACGATTGAAGTCGTGCTCGTTTGCCTTCATTTCTTGTCCATTGATGTAGTAAATAGACATTGCGATTGTATCCGGACTATAGCTATGTAGAAAAAAAACGATTATCAATTTTTTATGAATATACAATAATATGCTTTTTGCTTAGCTTTACAAACTATCACCACTAGGATAAAACTGAAACTCAATAGGAGTGTCTCTCAATATGTTCCGTGCGTTGTCACAATCATTTAATGTCCAACATAAAGAATTTGCCAAAGTTAGGCATTGATGTCTTAGTAACCATCGACTATCAGGTGTCAAAGTATCATTATAACATGTTTCACAATCAATAGCTTCATCATAACTCTCAGCTAATTCCTTTGCTTCACGCAATAGTTCATTAATACGCAATAGTTTAGTTAATACTGGAACAACTTGCTTTTCGTGAGCATTATGTAGTTCGTTATGTTTATGCTTTTCACGATGAGCTTTCTCAGTAGCCCACTCTGCTTCAAGACGTTGTTGCTCTTCAGTGCTTAACTTTTCATAACCAAGTTTTTCCTTTTTTTGTTCTAAGTCTACTTTTTCCATAGCCAGTGTTTGCCTATATGACCATTTAAACGTTTCAACGGTGCTCATAATACTTATTTTGTTATAATAAGTATAATAAATAATATAAGTAAAAAATCAATTTTTTTTAGAAAAATAAAAATTAAAAAATAAAAAACACACAATATGCTCCCTACCCAAACACCCTTTACTAGTTTTTAGGCCCTACACGTGTGATGCTATCTACACTAGCCTTCATGTGTGGAACCTGATCGCACGCGGAACCAAGACAATGGACAATGCTGTTGCTATGCCATCGTAGACGCTGCAACTGCTCTTCAAAGTGTGCAAGCTCTTGAGAACGCTGTTGCATGCACTCATGCTGTGTTGTGGCATATGCCTGTGCGCGTAGCAGTGCGTCATCCACATTACTTCTGCATGCTCTTGCGCATTCTGCCGTTTCACGAAGAAGTTGCTCTAGTTTTCCTACGCTAGCAGGAACGGGCTGGAGCAACTGGAGCTTACGCGTCCACTCATGATAGTCACCTTCCTGCACTTTTTGACGCGGCCTGTCAAAGCTCAACTTCACACACTTCCATACATGCTTTTTCTCCACCTTGGCTCCTTCCACGTAGTGATAAAATGGGACGTCCAAAAACACGTGCTGCCCATCATTCAGCTTTGCCCGCATGTCCAGTGCTTGCTCCGTTGTACACACCACAGTCACTTCAAGCCTGTAAAACTGCATCCCGTTTATAATCATCGGAAAGAACCCGATACAGCGAACGCAGTCTTTTCCGTAAGCTGCTTCAAACGCCGCCTCCACGAACCTATAGTCCATGAACTTGAAGAGCTTGATGCGAGGAACGCAAATGCTAATAGTGTTCATATCTGCGCTTTTTTGATGGAGGACATAACAATTATTTATAAAAAATATAATCAATTTTTTTAAATGGTAACAAAAATCAATATTTGTACTTTAGACATTTATTTATTTATTTATTTATTTATTTACTAATTTATTTATTTATTTATTTATTTATTTATTTATTTATTTATTTACTAATTTATTTCTTTATTTATTTATTTACTAATTTATTTCTTTATAATATATATACATGCCTAATTATACAAAAAAAAGAAATAGAAGTGGTAGAAAAGGTCGAGGTTTATCAGAGAGGGTGCGAGGTTTATCACAGAGGATGTTACATAAACTGCGCAGTTTATTACCTGGGAGTTCAAAACATCAATATATGCCAATAATTGAGGTTCCGGTGAAGGTGAAGACTAACAAAGAACTGCAGACGGATCGGATTAATGGTTTGGTCGCTAGAAATATTTGGCACCCAAAAACCGTGCCAGCGCATCTGCGGTCAATGTTACCTTTATCAATGAAGCCACATAGCAAGACAAAAAAAAGACAACGGAAATTACAAAGATCAAAAAGCTCTGCAAGCTCAGCAATTTAAAGATTGTATTATATGTTTTTAAGAAACATATACAACATTTGGGCTTTTTGCCCAATCTTTATATGGGATTGCTTTTGATGTTGAATTAGGTAATGCTAATAGTCGTTTAAGTGCTTCCAATCTTTTTTCCGTTGGATTTAGTGACGGACACTCTTTTTGAATTTGCCGTGATAAATGTTTCCATCTCCATTCAAATTTTAGGGCTTCGTTATAAGTGGGAAAATTCTCTACATAACAATAATAACTCCACATTTCGCCTTTAGCGACTTTCATTGATGTTGCATGTGCTCCGCCAACAATCAATTTATTGTGTTGCCTAATGCGTCTGTCTAAATCAACTGTTGCGCCTATATATGTTGATCCGTGCGTTGACCTTATAAAATACACATAACTCATAACTAGTATTTAATATATTGTTTTATATTATATACTAAAATTTATAATTTTTAAATCATTAATAAAAAACGACTTAAAAACATAGCACTAAGTATTATTGTATGTAATTTTACATATATGGTGGTATGTCCGAGTGGTTAAGGAGACAGACTTGAAATCTGTTGGGCATAGCCCGCGCAGGTTCGAACCCTGCTACCGCCGTTTTTTTGTGACACTGTGCCCGAGTGGTTAAGGGGATGGATTGCTAATCCATTGAGCATTGCTCGCGCGAGTTCGAACCTCGCCAGTGTCGATTATTTTTATTTAGTTAGCATTAGCATTAACTAAATGAAAATATGTTGTTAGGATTATTAAAAATTGAATAGTTTATATATGCTACATATTTATAGTCTCCACAAACAAAAGCGAAGTGAAGCGAAGCTCAGAACCATGAAAAGCGCCAGTATTGAAGAGCGCGTTTCGGCTCTTGAGAAGGCGGTTGATGGCATGCGTAGTGCCGAAGAGAAGCCGGCCGATGAGAAACCCAAGAAGAACTACGTGAGTGGGTGGCTACTTTTTCGTCGTGATCGCGGACCTCAAGCCAAGAAGATGCTTGAAAAATTGCGCATGGTGGCGTCTGGACCTAATCTTGTGCGAGTAATGAGCGCTATGTGGGCTGAAATCGGCGACGAAGAGCGAGCCAAATGGAACGAGAAGGCGAAGGCAGCCCGTACCCCGGTTTAAGTGCTTTGTTATAAGGAAAAAGAGAGAACCCTAACACGGTTTTTTCTTT
>Ga0214919_10007258_pt1 | contig 15002 bp, 12 predicted proteins | sample LL1503_MetaG_FD_177994 | JGI IMG/M metagenome (GOLD analysis project Ga0214919, IMG submission 177994) | Freshwater microbial communities from Lake Lanier, Atlanta, Georgia, United States - LL-1503 | ecosystem: Environmental > Aquatic > Freshwater > Lake | place: USA: Georgia | collected... | reverse complement strand
TGACTTTTTTGACTCCATTATATTATTACTCTCGTTTATATTTTTATCTCTGATATTGAATAATTTCTTTAAGGTTTGCATTCTTTATTAAATTTTATTGTATATTGTAGATTTTTAATTGATAAACTAGGATTCAATTTTAATTTTATTAAAAAATATATTATTATATATAATATGGCAGTTAGAGTCACTACTGATGGTTTACATTTATTATCAAATAATGATCATATTAATACTCCGATTGGATCTGTTATATGCTACGCAGGACAAACAACTCCACACGGATGGTTATTTTGTAATGGGGCAGATGTTTTGAAAACAACTTATCCCAATTTATACGCAGTTATAGGCGATATGTATGGCAACCCTTCAAATTCAAATCCCGATTACTTTGTATTACCAAACTTAATAGAAAAATTTCCAATAGGTCGTAGTAATTCTGTTAACTCTGATTTTCAATTAGGAAACAATGGAGGAGTAAAAACGGTTACTTTAGAAGAAAGACAGTTACCTTCACATAGCCACACAGGCACAACAGTTGCAAATGGTCAGCATAACCATACAGTAACAGATCCAGGACATACTCATCAATATGAAGATGCATATTTCGCTGAAAACACTGGATTACAAAATGTTTATGGGACAAGTGCAGACGTAGATGGCGATAATGATTATCAATATAGATTGCCAACACCATCAACAAATACTAGTTATACTAACATTTCGCTAGCAGAAAGTGGATCTCATACACATACGTTTACTACAAGTATAATTGGGTCAGGAAACGCGGTAAATATATTGAATCCATATTTGGTTTTGAATTATTTAATTAAATATTAGAAAAGTATTTGAATTTTTTATCAATATTAAAAAATTCAAAATATTATAATTATGTTTATATAAAATTGTATATATTTACTTCTTTGTAGACTTGGGAGTATACTTGGTCTTAGGCTTCTTTGCAGGGGTCCAGTCACCAGCAGTATCCGACTCCTTGACAGAGGGCTTTCTAGTAGAAGAAGGTGGTCTCTTAGACTCGGGCTTCTTGGCTTCCTGTGTTAAGGGACTAGAGGTAGTAGTAGTACCCTTGTTAGAATATTCAAGAGAATCAGTCTGTGCTTGCTTATGAGTCTCACACATTAACAGTCCGCGTCTAATGCCGCTAATATCAGCCGCCTGAGTAGCATGGTCACCGGATGCAACCTGCGACAAAGTAAACTCTACATATTCTCCTTGTACCAAATACTTGTATTGCTCAGAACCAACCATTACTGCACTGTGATGCGCAAAAATATCAGTTCCGACACTGGGTCCGTCAACGGCGGTAATAAATCCGTAACCCGCCTTGTTATTGAACCACTTGACACGACCGAATAATCTTTCACTAGTAGACATTGTTTTATATAATAATAAGTAGAGACATCTTTAAGTCGTTTTCTAATGAATTAGATTATTTAGGAAAAAAATAATCTCAATATATTTAGGACAAATTTTCAAATAAAGGACAACATTGCATTTTATAGTTTCATATAGCGACTGATAGCGCACTCGCCCTTGACATCTCCCGTCAATTCAGCACCACCATTGATGTAATCGTTTAACTCCATAAAACTCAAATTGATTTTTTCATTCTCCGATTTGTTTCCATATATCTTTCTCTTCTTTTCTTCAAATTCTCTTAACGAAATTGCAGTTATCCATGCATACAATTCAATCTCTTCATCACAAGCACCTGGTGACGGAATAATTTTTTGCAATGGAATCAACTCATCTACATGATTAATGATGAAGCCGGTCTCTTCTTGCACTTCTTTTAGAGCAACAGATGCAATATTGCCTTCCGCATCCATCATTCCAGCACAAATTTCTTTCATTTTCTGACCAAAAGGCGCTCGCATTTGCTCACATAATAGTACATATTGTTTATCTTTTATAAGATAATCCTCCTGAGGATACAGAACTTTAACAATAATTAGCACCGCCACTGAATTGCCTCTGCCAAATACAATAGTGGACGGAATTTTTCTATCGGTTTTAGGATCTGTCGCACCCAATGTGTACTTGACGAATCCCAATTTGTCCGGAGTGGGCTTTGGAGCAAACCAATCTATATCTGTAACAGTGACCGCGCTGATCTTCATCTCTTTTTTGGCTAATACTTTTGTCAGCCAATTGACAAATTTGGGAGCGACTGTAAGTGCAGTCATTGATTCTTCTATATGAGGGTAGCCTGGTATGATTGGTATGCCATTGCAGGTCCAGGTTGATGATGGTATATATTTTCCTGTTGGATATTTAAGTTTTCCTGTTGGATTTAACCATTTGATAACAAAGTAATATATTATTGTTGATTGTACAACAATCAATGAAGCGATAAGAGAGGTATTCATTTTCTTTGAGTAGTTTTGTTAATAATATTGTTTTGTATTATTAACAATTAATTGAATTCAATTTTTTCCACCTATCCAAAGTAAAGGTCACAAGGATCGCAGCCTGCGGACTGCTTCGGGAGCCAAAATATCTTTAATATTAACATAAAGCATTTTATTTTTCTTTTTCTAAGTTCAGAATTCCCTTCAAATACTTGTAATCTGGTTTCTCTGTAAAGGATAATTGTCTTACATATTGCAGCATTTCTCTAATAAATAGTGGCAAATGACTTGTCTCTTGTTTCAGTTGCATCATTTTGTCATTATCAAAATCTAATTGGATATCGGTTTCATTGACTGAGTCGGAACTATTGTTTCTTGTATGGTCTGAATTTATGACGCTTCTAAGGTCTGAATTTATAACGCTTTCATGGTCTAAATTTATGACACTTTCATGGTCGGAACTAAAGTTCCTTGAACTGTTGCTAACGATTATCCAAGGCAATAAACCATACAGCATATAAATAATAATATATATCACTGACTCCAGATCATCGCGTCTGCTGGGTTCCAAAAACTTATGCACATTCAGACTGACAAAGTTTACGGTTCCAATAATCTGATTGATCTTTCTCTCTTCAATGTGTTTTCCATCATGGTCATATCTTTTACAAAAGCCATAATCAATTAAATAGATCTTATTATTAGAATCTAATAAAAAATTGTCTGGTTTAATATCCCTGTGCAACAACAATTTGGAATGAAGAGTTTCAAGTCTCTCTATCATTTGTGTTCCAAAGTGTAAACATAAGGAAAAGGATACTCTTTTATTTGTTTTTATAAGAGTATGGAGAGAACATTTATATAGATCTATAACTAAGTAATTGTATTTTACATCAGTGCCAAACCACTTTAACTGAGGGAATCCATCCAGTTTTCCCAAATATTGATAAATTCTGGCTTCAACCTTCAGAACATTATAATCCCCAGACCGTTTCTCAATCTTTATAGCCACTTTCTCTCCTGTTCTTATATTTTGACCTTTATAAACAAATCCAAAAGATCCTTCACTTATTTTATTCAAGATTTTATATTTATTTGAAATCATCAAAAATATTATGAACTATATTTGATATACTTATTATATAATAATAAGTCAAAAATTTGTTTATATGAGTATTCACATAATATATGAAAGGGATTCTAATAAAAAAGAAACTAATTAAATAGGTTAAAATTATATTCTGCTCTTGAAAGATAGATAAAGAGAGAAAAGTTATTTAAATAAAAAAGATTTTTTTGTTTTTGTTTTGGGGTTATATATAATATTTTTTGCATTTTAAACAATATACATTTCAGGTGAAATATTTTTAATGGTAGCAGCAACAATATAACCATGTCCGAACGGATGTCTTGTATTATTTATTTTATCTATAAGCAATTCCTCAGTTACTTCAGCAGTTGAAACCCGTCCTTCTTCAGTTCGCGGACCATCAAAATCATAGATAACTAAATTGTGACCTTCGTTTAACATTTTTCTATAACCGGCTACCAATTCCAAGTCCTTGATGAAGGCATAATATTCTGGAACATATACTTTCTTTCTAGAAGCCACATAGTCTAGTTCTTCTCCTGTTTCAGTTCTCGCACATAAAACTCGTTTACCTTTTGATTTAGGATATCTTCTTTTGGGTTCAGTCAACTGTTTAAACCAATTATTACTTTTTTCAAAAGGAGTATCTTCAAACACTTTGAGTGATTGCCAATAATTTTCAAAGCACCAAAAACCCTTATAACCATTTGGAATAGGAGTCATTGGACTGAACGCTAGTCTGTTTTTGCTACCCTTTGCTTGAGCACTTGTTACATTTATTTTTATATATGTTTTACCATTATCTGGTAGAACAGCCCATTCTCCTCGCATATTCATGCTGCATATTAGCAGTTCTCCTTTATTAGAAGTATTAGTATTTGTATTAATATTAGTATTTGTATTAATATTAGTATTTGTATTAATATTAGTATTTGTATTAATCATTTTTTATAATATTGTGAAAATACATTTACTCATTTGTAATCCAAGTATTTCAATTTTTTATAATTAAATTATACTTGAATATTATATAATGGAACCTTCAACCAAAATTAATCTTCCTGTTGCATACAAAACAATGGGTAAAATTGACAAAAAATTAGAGTCATTAAATAAAACAGGATCCGAAAAAATTGTAACCTTTATTGGTTCAAACGAAGTTGAGGCAATGTTTTATTTATACCTTTTCAAAAAATATAAAAGCAATTGTTTTCTTCATGATAAGAATGCGAAAACCAGGACAATAGGAATGGCTTTTGATATTAAAGATAATTATACTCTTATTGAAGAACAGCAAATATTTGATCAATTAAATTATTTATCTAAATTATTAGTAGATTGTATTACAAGTGTTAATTCTAAAATAATAATAATTCCAGTTCAATTACTTTTACCTAAAGGAGAAGGGCATGCAAATATATTAATTTACCGTAAGAAATTAAATCAAATAGAACATTTTGAACCCCATGGAAGCAATTTTGCAATGAATAAAATGGATATTTATAATAAAATAATAGAAAGATGGATGAAAGTCTTTGTTTCACAATTAAATTCAAATTTAAAAAATGAAAAAAAACCAGAAGTTAAATTTATAAATTCTAGTGAAGTTTGTCCTCGCATACATGGGTTGCAAAATCTTGAATCTTGGAGCAATCTTACTAAAATAGCCGATGTAGAACCTGGTGGGTATTGCGTTGCTTGGAGTTTATTTTTCACCGAATTATGTTTAAAAAATCCAGAAACTACCAGTTCTGAATTAATGAATTATATATTTAATATTCTTTCTAGAATGGATAACGTAAAAAAAATGAATTACTTAAAAGGAGTGATAAGAGGTTATTCTGTTTTTATCAATGAAAAAATAAGTAAATATTTTACAGTTTTCTTTGATTCTGGACTTACAATTGAAAAATTAAAACATCTTTCTCGTTCAGATTTATCAAAATTTAGAAATATTCTTACAAATTTAATTATTTTAGAAACAAATTTGACCATATTACCATCTTATTTAAAACATGGTCTTATACGCATAAAACATAAATTAGCCGAACTTAATGCACGTTTAAAAATTAGTTCAAATGATGATGCTTTGAAAAAACAAATTGAACAATTTACTGATACGAAAAACATTTTTGAGAAATACGGTGAATTTAATGTAATTTCTAATCCATCGCGTTCAAATAGTTCAAAACCTAAATCTGTAAAAGTTGAAAAAACATGTCCAGAAGGAAAAGAAATAAACCCAAAAACAGGAAGGTGTGTTAAAGTGAAAACGGAAAAAGTGAAAACGGAAAAAGTGAAAACGGAAAAAGTGAAAACGGAAAAAGTGAAAACGGAAAAAGTGAAAACGGAAAAGGCAAAAACGAAAAAAACGAAACCAATTGTAATAAAAGAAGAACCTACAAAAGTTGAAAAAACATGTCCAGAAGGCAAAGAATTAAACCCAAAAACGGGAAGATGTATTAAAGTGAAAACTTTAAAAGAGAAAAAGATAAGGTTTAAACCTGAAAAAACGAAAACGATAAAGGTTAAACCTGAAAAAGTAGAAGTAAAAGAGAACCCTGAAAAGGCGAAACTTGAAAAAATAGAAGTAAAAGAAATAATAGAAAAACCAGAAACAACATGTCCAGAAGGAGAAATATTAAAATGTGTTAAAGTGAAAACGACCAAAGTTAAAACGACCAAAGTGAAAACAACCAAAGTGAAAACTAAAAAAGTGAAAACAGAAAAAAATGAAAAAGGAAAGGTATAAAAAATAAAAAAGGGGTTTCCCCCCAAATTTATTAGTTACAATTAAAGTTAAATAATAATTATATTTACCTTTTTTATTCCTGAGTCCTAGCGGCTAAGTCCTGAAGCAAATATTAGTTATAGTCATTTATAGTAATATTTTTATTTTTATAGTTTTTTAGAAAGTGTTAATTGGTAGGTGTAGTTAGTTATTTATAGGTTGCCACAAAAGTCTCTGCTGCAAACAGCGCGTCCATTGGAAGCAATTAGAACCTTCACTTCTGCCTCATCAACTGGGTCTTGTTCTAAAATATGTACATTAGGTAAAGGCGCATCTGCAATCAACTCTTCTGGTTCAAAGGGTTTCAATTGTCTTGAAAACATGCAGTCATCCGCATCAACTACTACTCTTTTTGGAGGTAAATTATCAAAATGAATGACGCACGACTTCTGACGTTTTAATTCATTTACAGGTTCGCGAACTAATTCTGGAAGTTTTATCAACTCTTTCATTTCTGCAGGAGTTGGTTCAACATAGGTCAGTCTGGTTATGACTTGCTCCATAATGCCTATTTGTTTTTGCATCAAGTCAAATTTCTGTTCCATAAAGGCAATCTTGGCAACAAGTTGCTCATTAATTTCAAATAATTTTTCTGTTGATGCAGCGAGTTGATGAGTGTTGACTTTGCTTCTGGGTAGCGGATTTGTGTTGGGATAAAGAACCCAATATTTTTCATAAGGGTCGTTGGCATATCCGCCTAGCACAATCTTGAATGACTTTCTTTCATTAAAATCTGCTGCTGGGAAACGCTCTGGACCCCAAGATTTGAGTCTTAGGAATGCGCTGTAATGTTTGACGACCTTTGTTTCTGGATCTTTGATGGCAACGATATCAACATAATCTACTGTGGCGATTCGCATATACCAGAGTGCATCAGCAATATGCTTTGCTGTAGTATTAGCACTGATCTTTGGAATATGCAAGTCTAAATTTTCTAGCATTGAGACAGAGACATTATTGTTATTCATAGCGTTATTGTTATTGGTGTTCATTGTTATTTAATTTGTTATTAACTTTAAGTGCTTGTATGGGGAAAAATACTTTTAATATATTGTCTTTAAAGTATTTCAATTTTTTTTAGACATGTGAAAAAAGGTGAGGACTTAAATTTCTAGGTGAACCAAGGTTCCCCTATGACCCCTCCTTTCTTTTATTTTATATTTATTATTATTTTTTGTTTCTATTTTTATTATTTTTTGTTTCTATTTTATTATTTTATTATTTTTCTATTTTTGTTAAATATCATCTACATACAAGTGTGTCAACTTTCCTAGCCGATTGGTTTGGACTCCCAAATATGTAGAATCATCATAATTATCATCAGTTGTCAGAAACCCATCGCATCGGTTTGTAACAATCGGCTTAAAATCTTTTCTAGTAATATTTGGCAAAAGTTTAAAACAAATTCGCTTCTTATCCATTTCCAAATAAGTTACTAATTTATATTCATTATAAACCTTCATATTGCTCATATATAAATCTTCGTCTGTACTGAAAATGCCATATATGTTGATCCACTTATAACCTTCTGAAAAGAATTCCTCCAAATATTTACTAATTATCCGATGACCTTCACATGATGTGGCAAGTAGTTCCAAATGAAACTCAGTTGTTTTAAGTTGGTCGCTAAATGTTGGATCAAATGAATAAATATATGACAATAATACGCTGGGTAAATTGAATAGCCTGTTTCTGTTATTGTTATTGTTATTGTTTTGTTGAATAGTTTGCATTTTATTAAATTAAATTAGGGTTTGTGTAAAATATTAAATAACTTAATTTATAGGAGAGGATTTAATTTCAATTTTATTATTGTTTCAAATAAATAACAACTTAAAAACAAATTGACATAATTATATATAAACTTTTGTTTTTATTTTATATTATTTTATAATGGTCAAAATTTGCGAATTAATTTATCCTGTGTCTGAAGACACATCTATAACACAGTTTTTCAATGATTTTTCACATCCACTACACGATTTCCAAAAATGGTCAATTGAAGCCACTGTTAAAGGTCATCACACATTAGCCTGTGCACCAACTGGCACTGGTAAAAGTTTGTGCGCGGAATTTGCTTTAAAATATTTCTGGACAAAAGGAAAAAAGACAATTTATTGCAGCCCAATCAAGAGTTTATCTAACCAAAAGTTCCACGATTTTACACAGAAATTTCCAGATATAAGCATAGGACTAATTACTGGAGACATTAAAATTAATACGGCAGCAGATGTATTAATTATGACGACAGAGATACTTTTAAACAAATTATATCAGATTAAAAGTAAAAGTAAAGATTTAAAACCAGAGACAAATACAAATGAATGTCTATCCTCATTTGACGTAGACATTGAGACTGAATTAGGGTGCGTTATTTTTGATGAACTGCATATGATTGGCGACAAAGATCGCGGTCACGTCTGGGAAAATTCTATCCTTATGTTGCCTCTACACATTCAAATTATTGGTCTAAGTGCCACACTAGATAATCCGGAAAAGTTTGCGGCTTGGTTAGAAAGCAGAGGAATAAAGAAATCACGAGTTCCTAATGAAAAAATAGTCTATTTGACAAAGAAATTAATTCGCCCTGTGCCACTAACTCATTACACATTTATCACAACCAATACCGGTATTTTCAAGGCAATCAAAGATAAATCTGTGCAGGCAGAAATTCGTTCTCTCATTGACAAACCATTCACAATCTATGACGCAAATGGGGTCTTCAATGAGCAAAACTATTTAAATATGAATAAAATGTTGAAACTCTTTGCAGCCAATAACAACCGATTAACAAGAACCCATGTACTAAATCAGGTCTCCAAACATCTAGTAGAAAACGAAATGCTGCCTGCACTTTGCTTTGTATTCTCTATAAAACAACTAGAAAAATGTGCAACCGAATTAACACAACCACTTTTAGAATTTGACTCCAAAGTTCCCTATACAATTGATTATGAATGCGAGAAAATTCTAAGACGGCTGCCAAACTATAAAGAATATCTTCATTTGCCCGAATATGTTAACTTGGTCGCATTATTAAGAAAAGGAGTCGCCACTCATCACTCAAAGATGATGCCCGTGTTGCGCGAAATAGTGGAAATTCTGTTTGCGAGGGGTCTAATAAAGATGCTGTTTTGCACCACATCGGTGGCCATCGGTTTAAACCTTCCGGTGCGGACCTGCCTCTTCACAAATGTCTGGAAGCATGATGGGTCACAATTGTCTATTTTACAGGGACACGAATACGTGCAGGCGGCTGGGCGTGCAGGTCGTCTCGGTATTGACACGGTTGGTCACGTGATCCATTTGAATAATTTATTTAATGAAATTGGACCGATTAGTTACAAGACGATGTTGAAAGGTGCTCCGCAGAAATTGACATCAAATTTCAAAATATCCTACAATTTGCTGCTAAATATGATTGATAATGGCGACACAGCGTTCACGACTTTTGCGAAAAGGAGTATGATTCAAGGCGATATTGATAATGAATTGTCTGGCCTTTTAAATAAAAAGGTAGAAATAGAAAAACAACAAGAGAAAAATGCATTGATTCTGACCACGATACGAACGCCGTTGCCAGTATTGGAAGAATATATCGGCTTATTATCAAAAAAACCAACGGTTGTGAATAAGAAGCGTCGGGAAGTGGAGCGCGCAATTGAAGACATAAAAACAGAATACACTTCTATTGAAAAAGATATTGTTACTTATAATGCAATTCAATCATGTGACAAAAATAAGGAACAAATAGATGCAGAAATAGAAGCAACAAACCAAATATTAGACAATAATATAAATACGGTTTTACAATTGTTACAAACCTGGTCACAAATTGAATTTAACAAGGAAACAAATTCTTATAAATTGTTAGAAAGGGGTCACATTGCGAAACAGATTCGCGAAGTACACTGCATTGCCTTTGCCGAAATAATGCAACTGCAAGCCTTTAAATCGTTATCAGTTAAAGAAATTGTTGGCGTCCTCAGTTGTTTTACGAATGTCTCGGTTGCAGAAGAGTATATTGATTCTATACCAACAAAATCAAATCCAGTGACAGATTGCATTACACGAATTAATCAACTGTTCAATGAATACAGAGAAATGGAGATTCAAAATTATGTTAATACAGGAATGGATTATACACTACATTTTGATTTAATACACTATGTCATGGATTGGACCAATGCAGAAACAGAAGAAGAATGTAAATACATTTTGCAGACCATTGCAGCAGAAAAGGACATCTTTTTGGGCGAGTTTGTAAAGGCTATACTAAAAATCAATAATATTAGTTCAGAATTGGAACGAGTAACGGAGACACAAGGGGACCTTGAATTGCTGCAAAAGTTGCAACAGATTCCGATCAAAACACTTAAATTCGTGGCAACCAATCAGTCGCTCTATGTTTGAAAATAATATATATATTTGAAAAGGACTTAAAGAAAAATTGAATTTAAAGAAAAATTGAATTTAAAGAAAAATTGAATTTAAAGAAAAAAATGAATTTAAAGAAAAATTGAATTTAAAGAAAAAATTGAAATTATAATTATCACTTAATTTATAAGTATTATACTATTTAAAACCAATACACATTAAAATGAGCAATATTAAAAATATGAAATCAGATGATATTGATATTAGTGGAATGATTGTTGCAGAAAGAAAGGCTGCACCAACCATTTTAACTCCAGTTAAAGAGGCACTTCATAACAGTTTGGAAGTATTAAGACTGGCAAGACAATTTGACTCAAGAAACAAAGGAATGATTGAATTGATCTTTCATATGAGAGGCCGACATCTAGAAAAGTGGTCTATGTTTGATCAAGCGACAAAAAATACTGGAATTAAAAACTTGGAGTCAAAACAACTTTACAAACTATATAAACACGAAGGAGTTCAAACTGGATTCAGTGAATATGGCATTGGCAGCAAATTAGAGAGTCTGAGATGCTGTGATTTAATAGAACATCATACAATCACCGATTCAGGAATTTACGAACGCACATCCTGGCACATACCAAGAAGCATTGAATCAAATAGTTTGCTTGATGTAATTGAGTACAGTGCAAATCCGAATTACCAGCCTATGCGAGATTTATTTAATCATGATTTAGGATTTAACACTGGTACTCTTTTAGAATGCAGTTCAATTCTCCCAAGATTGAAAAATTTGGATACTGCAAATTACATAATGGATCCTGCAGGACTATTGGAAGACATAAATCATTCGTTAGTGCAATTTGACAGTGAAAATATTCAAATATTCTTCAAAGTGTTTGAAAATGGCAATCTGAAGATGCATGAACAAATTGGTTCCAAAGACTATTTATATGGATACAGAGAAACATATGACTTAATTTCGTGTGAAGATAAAACAACACGAGAAATTTCCACCTTTATAAAATTATGTTTAGAACCTAATGAAGCAGATGGATTTGAAAGCATTTTATCAAATCAATTATCTAATACAACCATACAAAACAATGACAAATTTGTCACATATTATGGTGGACAAAAGATAGATAGTTTTGGTTCAGATAAACCAAAAGAGGAATTGACTGGTGCTAAACTGAAACAAACTTATGAAGTAAAATCTCATATTAAATTAATATGCACAACTGCAGAATATGACGAGGTTGATGAAGACAATTCAAAATATGGATTTTACGGGTTTAGAGAAGTAGAAGGTGGAAATATTGTATGTACCACTCCAGAACCATTATTATTAAAGTGGGGGAAACTAAAAAGTCACAAAACAAGACATTGTCAATTAAGGGTGGGTATCCAATATGACAGACAAAGCGATCAAGTGCTTCTATCAGATAAAAGTAAAACATTATCGGATGACAGAGAAATAGATGCATCATTAAGGATTAACATTCTTAAACTAACTGATATGTATATTAGTAAAATGAGAAAGGATCATAAATTTTATGAAACCGACTTGAGTAAAAGACCACAACCTCCTGTACCAGTACCTGTTCCTCTTCCTCTTCCTCTTCCTCTTCCTAATCCGGTTCCTAATCCAGTAGTTGAATTTCAAATAGAATCAAGTGATTCAGAATCGGATTCGGATTCGGATTCACAACAACAACAAGAAACAACTGATTCAGAATCGGATTCACAACAACAACAACAACAACAAGAGCAAACAGAATCAAGTGATTCAGAATCAGAGTCTGAGTTACAACAAGAAGCACAACAACAACAACCAAAAACAACTGATTCAGGCGATGATGAAGAACCTGTTCCTCCTATTCCATATACAACAAGTGAACAAAAAAGGGTGCATGTGCCTGCAAATGTAGCGATATCACACCTTAACAAAATTTACACCAATTACCAACAAAATAACTTAGTTGCCGAAACAAAAGATTTATTCATAAAAATAGCGTGCAACTTAATAGGAAAAGGTGGAGATGAAACCGCTGAAATATTTATCCGATATGTTCCAATGGATAAACTATATGAAAACATAAAAATAATTTGGCAGCAAGAAAGTGAACAAGTGGGCAACGTAAAAATGGGAACTGAAGTTGTCAATTTTGTGGCTTGTTATTGCTTGTAGAAAAGTAGCATATTAATGTAGGGCTTAAATTATAGCAAAATAATATAAAAATATTTTTTATTGTATTAACAAAAGGTAATAAAAACTATTTCATATAGTAAATATAATATGTCTAATACGAATAAAACAACTAAATTATCTAAAGTCACCGCTGAATCTAAAATGTGTCGCGATAAATTATGTGACGACTTTCCGTCTCTATTTGTGGATGATATTAATTTCTATTTTGTCGGCAACAAGTACGGATACAAAGCCACCTATTATGAATTGGAACAATTATTACAAGAAGGCAAATTGCGTGTCAAAAAGACGGAAACAAAGACAAAACGTGTAAAAGAAACCTCAGAACTTGCTGGCAAATTAAAAGACATGTTTGATTCAGTAAAACAGACACTTGAGTGTTCTTGTTGCTATGAAGACAAGAGCATCAATGGTTTCGGACAATGTTCCGATGGGCATCTGATTTGTTTCAGTTGCATAAAAAAGCACGCAGAGGACACCATTTACCAGAAATTATCCTGCAAGGTTGGCTGCATAAATAGCCAAGAAAAGTGTTATGGACACATTGATGAAGCCATTTTGTCCAAGATTCTGGATGTAAGAGTCTTTAGCGAATATAAAATACTGAAGAATTTGGATGAAATAAAGGAATTATGTATTGATGATATCAACATCAAATTGTGTCAACATTGCAACGCAGGAACAGACATTGGTGAAACAGATCAAGACATATTAGTTTGTCTGGAATGCTTTAAAGACACGTGCTTAAAGTGTAACCAAGTAGCGCATCCGGGAAACAACTGTTTCGCTTTAGGTAACATAAATCGCGGACAACGGCAAAATATTGAAGATAAAATGTCTGAAGCCGTTATTATACGATGCGGAAATTGCTCAAATCCGATTGTAAAAGATGAAGGATGTAATAAAGTGACTTGTCTTTGTGGTCATTTCATTTGCTATGTTTGCAAACAAAATGTTCCAAAAGAAGTCGGATATTCGCATTTTTGTACCGAACATAACTGCCAGAAACCTAATTGCAAACCGTGTCATTTATGGGATACAAATTTATCAAATCGTATCATTGATGCAGTCAAAGAGGACTACAATGAAGACACCAAACGGTTGATAGATAACCTACTCTAACCTGCGATGATATCATTATTTTACGAATTATTTTGTGACGATATATGCTCACAAAATATTTCATTTATAAATTATTTATAAGACGATAATTTTACCGAAGTCGGCGTTATTAGCCACCAAATTGACTGCAAATATTTTAATTGTTACGATAAATTGATGTCATGTTTATTTAATATTTTTGATATTTTGACTGCATAATAAAACCTTTGGCTGAAGTCTGCTACTTTTCTCGATTTAAAAGTAAAAAGACTTTTGGTTTTTGGACATTTATAAATGTCCATTTTTCAAAAAAGACAAACACTTTCAGAAAACCCGGTTTTTTTTTCAGCCACGAGACCTTCATGCTCTAAATTCTGTTTTTCAAGTGAATCACTTTGTGACGATAACTTTTTTTATAAAAGTTTCTGAGTCCGGAAACCCCGGGCTCCAAATGAAACAAAAGTGAAACAAATTTGGTTCCGAAAGAATCCTTTGTTTCAGACATCCATATATATTATCATATATGGTAACAAATTAAAATATAAAAATAAATATTTGAGACGAGGGCTCCAAATGAAACAAAAGTGAAACAAATTTGGTTCCGAAAGAATCCAACTTTTAAAGAATAATTTATGCAAAAGTATAAAATATTGATTTTATTTTGGAAGGAAATGATACTAATTTGGAAGGAAATGATACCTAATGATACTAAAATGATACCAGTGTTTCACTCCCTAGCAAAAAATATTGCAAAATATGAATCAACTGTAGATCTTGTTAAGATCATAAATTTGTTTTTCATTTGTTATTTTTCAAAAGCATAATTAAAGGATTGGCTGAAGTCTGCTACTTTTCTCGATTTAAAAGTATTTTTGGTTTTGATTTTTGGACATTTATAAATGTCCAATTTTGAAAAAAGGCAAACACTTTTGGAAAAACCGGTTTTTTTTCAGCCGCCAGAGCATGATGCTGTAAATTCTGTTTTGAAAGTGAATCACTTTGTGACGATAACTTTTTTAAATTTTGTAACTGAGTCAAAACAGGGTCGGGAGGAAA
>Ga0214919_10007257_pt1 | contig 15002 bp, 13 predicted proteins | sample LL1503_MetaG_FD_177994 | JGI IMG/M metagenome (GOLD analysis project Ga0214919, IMG submission 177994) | Freshwater microbial communities from Lake Lanier, Atlanta, Georgia, United States - LL-1503 | ecosystem: Environmental > Aquatic > Freshwater > Lake | place: USA: Georgia | collected... | reverse complement strand
TTGCTTTCGGTGCCAATCTTTTTAGCTGGTCTCGGTGGACTTTTCTCTGAACGATCAGGTGTAGTAAACATCGGTCTAGAGGGCATGATGATTATGGGTGCCTGGGCCGGAGGAATGATTGGTACCAAGCACGGACCGTGGATAGGCTTATTAGCTGCTATTGCATTTGGAGCGACTGGGGCCCTTCTTCACGCAATTGCAACGATTACTTTTGGCGTCGATCATGTTGTATCGGGTGTAGCAATTAATATTATTGCTGCTGGACTAGTTCGATACATGTCTACAATTTTGTACAAGAGTGGCGCCTGGTTAGGGCCTTCACAATCACCTGATGTAACATCAATTGGAATGAATGGTCTTCCTGTTTTATCAGGTGGAACGTACTTTGGTTGGAAAAGCCCTGATTTACTTGGCTCAATCGCCCATAAACACTGGTTTTTCATCTCTGATCTAGCGGCAATTCTGCGCGGCATAACTGGAGATCTCTCTTATGTAACTATGGTTGCAATAATCTTGGTACCACTGTCGTTATTTATTCTCTGGAAGACCTCCTTTGGTTTACGCCTCCGTAGTGCTGGAGAAGCACCAATCGCCGCCGAATCACTTGGCGTCAATGTCTATGCGATGAAATATGCAGGCGTATTGATGTCTGGTGCACTTGCCGGCTTAGGCGGAGGCTTCTTAGCAATCGTGGCCGCAAATCACTATCAAGAGAATCAAGTTGCCGGGCGTGGTTACATTGGTCTTGCGGCATTACTCTTTGGAAACTATCGCCCTGGTGGAATTTTAATGGGCGCAGGATTGTTTGGTTTTGCCGATGCTCTGCAGCTTCGTGACTCTGCTTCCATTCATGCACTTATTCTTCTAATCGTATTAATTTTAGTTTTCTTGGTTGTCCGTGATCTGCGTAAAGGTAAGTTACTAAAGGCAGGACTTACTTTAGGATTTGCCGCTTTGTCACTGTGGTACTTCTTAGCAGTTGATGAACTACCTGGTCAGTTGGTAACAATGACTCCATATATCACAACACTTCTTGTAATGGCCGTTGCATCTCAACGATTACGTATGCCGGCAGCCGACGGTATTCCATACCGCCGTGGTGGAATGCGATGAGCGAGATCAATTGGGATCAACTTCGTACTTCAGCAGTTGCTGCGATGAAAACAGCTTATGCCCCATATTCAAAATTTCCAGTAGGTGTTGCAGCCCTCGTAAATGATGGTCGAATCGTTTCGGGCTGCAACGTTGAAAATGCTAGTTACGGTTTAGGGCTATGCGCCGAGTGCGGACTAGTTTCAAATCTGATTGCATCTGGTGGTGGACGTTTAGTGGCTATTCTCTGCGTCGATGGTCAAGGAAATTATTTAGCACCATGTGGCCGTTGTAGGCAATTATTATTCGAACACGGTGGTTCACATGCACTCTTAATGACCGATGATGGGCCACAAACTATGGCCACTATGTTGCCCTGGGCCTTTGGTCCAGATGATTTAGACCGTAACGAGCGGTAAATGTCATCGATGGAAGCCTTCTCCGCTACTGAAATTATCGCTGCAAAACGTGATCGGCATTCTCTAAGTGATCCTCAGATTGACTGGATTATCGATGCTTACACGCGAGGTGCAGTAGCTGACGAACAAATGTCGGCCTTACTTATGGCTATTTTGCTCAACGGAATGGAATCACGTGAAATCTCACGGTGGACCGATGCCATGATCAGCAGTGGCGAACGCATGAACTGGTCAGCACTTTCTCGTCCTACAGTAGATAAGCATTCAACTGGGGGGGTCGGCGACAAAATTACCTTGCCACTTGCACCATTAGTGGCAGCATGTGGCGCAGCTGTTCCGCAGTTATCAGGTCGAGGCCTTGGACATACGGGTGGAACGTTAGATAAGTTAGAGTCGATTCCAGGATGGCGTGCATCTTTGTCAAATGATGAGATGTTAAAAGTTTTACAAGATGTGGGTGCAGTTATTTGTGCAGCAGGAGCTGGCCTAGCACCAGCCGATAAAAAACTCTATGCATTGCGTGATGTCACTGCAACTGTTGAAGCGATTCCACTGATTGCATCTTCAATTATGAGCAAAAAGATTGCCGAGGGTACGAGTGCTTTAGTACTCGATGTTAAAACCGGTGCAGGTGCATTTATGAGTGATCCAGCTAAGGCCGCTGAATTAGCCCACGTTATGGTGGGTCTAGGAAAACGTGCTGGGGTAAAGACCGTAGCTCTCGTTACTGCAATGGATGTTCCACTCGGATTAACTGCAGGTAATGCTTTAGAAGTTCGCGAATCAGTTGAAGTGCTTGCAGGTGGTGGACCATCTGACATTGTTGAGCTCACTGTTTTACTTGCGCGCGAAATGTTAGAGATCGCAGGAATCAAAGGAGCTGATCCAGCTGAGGCTCTGAAAAACGGTAAAGCCATGGATGTATGGCGCCGAATGATTAGTGCGCAAGGTGGTGATCCAGATGCCACGCTTCCCGTAGCCAAGGAAAATTTAGTCATAACTGCGCAGACGTCGGGCACGGTGTTAGGTATGGATGCGATGGCAGTGGGTCTTGCTGCCTGGAGACTTGGCGCAGGGCGAACTCGGCAAGGAGAAGCAGTACAGGCAGGTGCAGGCATCGAAATACACGCTAAACCAGGCGCGCTCATCAAGGCTGGAGCGCCATTGTTCACTTTGCATACAGATACTCCGGCAGCTTTTGTTCGCGCACAGGAAGCACTTATTGATAGCGTAACTATTGGTGATTTACCTATCAACGGAAAAGTAGATAGATTGCCATTAGTAATTGAACGAATAGTTGATTAAGGGAACCCAACAATGGCAATGAATAGCATTCCAACAGCTGAACAAATAGCGCGCGTTCCTAAAGTTTTACTTCATGATCACTTAGATGGCGGTCTGCGCCCACAAACAATTATTGATATAGCCAAAGAAATTGGATATACGGCGTTGCCCACTCATGATGCCAAGGAGCTAGCAACATGGTTTCGCGAATCATGTGATTCAGGCTCTCTGGTTCGTTACCTAGAGACTTTCTCGCACACTATTGCAGTGATGCAACGACGTGAAGATATTATCCGTGTTGCACGTGAGTGCGCATTAGATCTCGCCCGTGATGGTGTTGTCTATGCTGAAGTTCGAGGGGCACCAGAGCTATTTACTGAGCAAGGTCTAACTATGTCTGATGTTGTTGAGGCAACTATCGAGGGCTATAGGTTAGGTATGGCCGATGCGGCTACTGAGGGATTTACAATTTCGGTCTTCTCGCTGCTCTGTGGAATGCGTCAAAATAAGAAATCACAAGAAGTTGCCGAACTTGTCGTTAAATATCGGGGCAAAGGTGTCGTTGGTTTTGATATCGCTGGCCCCGAAGATGGTTTTCCGCCTAGTGATCAAAAAGAGAGTTTTGATTACTTACGTAAAGAAGATGCCCACTACACAATTCACGCTGGTGAAGCCTATGGAATCCCATCTATCTGGGAAGCGATTCAAATCTGTGGAGCAGAGCGATTGGGCCACGGCGTTCGAATTATCGATGATATTGATTTCTCTGGACCAGAGCCCAAGCTAGGCCAATTGGCATCCTATGTTCGTGATCGGCGAATTCCATTGGAGCTTTGCCCAACATCGAATCTGCAGACTGGAGCGGCAAAAAGCTACGCCGAGCACCCTATTGGCGCTCTAGCCCGTCTACGTTTTCGAGTAACCCTAAATACAGATAATCGCCTCATGAGTCAGACATCGATGAGTCTTGAGATGCGCGAAGCAGTGAAGGCTTTTAATTGGGATTTTGCCGAGCTACAGCGCATCACCATTAATGCAATGAAGAGTGCATTTATTCCATACCCTGACCGCTTAAAGATTATAGATAGCATCATTAAACCTGGTTATGCGAAAATCTCTTCGGAATAATGATCGATTTTAACGACGCAGCTTTTGTAGCAGATCCATACTCAGGGCTAGCCGAACTGAGAAGTTTTGGTAAACCTGTCTGGCATGAAGATATGAATATGTTCTTAGCTGCTGTCCACGGTGATGCTAACGATGTTTTTAGAAATAAGTCTTTAGGTCGGATCTTCATTGACAAGCAACCAGAGTTTGAATGGGAAACTTTTAATTGGCTACACTCAGATTCCATTTTGGATAGCGAACCACCTAAGCACACGCGTTTGCGATCTCTAGTTGCTAAAGCATTTAACCGCCAAAAGATTGAGGGTATGCGTCCTGCCATCGAGCGAATTACACACAGGTTACTTGATGATATTGATGTAAAAGTTAAGGCTGGACAAACCTTTGATTTAATAGCAGATTACGCTGAACCTTTGCCCGTAAAGATAATCGCTGATTTGTTAGGCTTTCCAGAGTCAGAAGAACACTTGTTGCGCCCATGGTCACAGGCAATTGTAAAAATGTATGAGGTTAATCCTTCACTACAGTACCAACAAGATGCCCAAGTGGCCGCCGGTGAGTTCGCCTCCTATGTTCGTGATTTAGCAGAACACCGTAAGAAGAGTCCGGGTATTGATTTAATTACAGATTTAGCGATGGTCGAAGAAAATGGCGAGAAACTTAACTCCCATGAATTAGTTGCAACGTGCATTTTGCTTCTCAATGCCGGGCATGAAGCGAGTGTGAATGCTTTTGGTAATGGAATGGTTGCTGCTCTGCAACGCCCTGATCAAGTTAAGTTACTTCGCGAAAACCCACGCGCGATTACCGTTACCGCGCTTGAGGAGTTCATGCGTTTTGATGCCCCACTGCAGCTTTTTGAGCGGACAGCGACGAGAGATACCCAGGTGGGAGAGGTAGAAATATTGGCGGGTCAGAAAATTGCCGCCCTTATCGGGGCTGCTAATCGTGATAGTTCGGTATTTGATTCAGCTGATGAAATGGATCTAATGCGTGATCCCAATCCACATATTGGTTTTGGCGCAGGAATCCATTTTTGTATCGGAGCCCCGTTAGCACGTCTCGAGATGAGTGTTTCTCTGCCTGCGTTATGGGAAAAGTATCCAACTATGCAGTTAGCTAGCCAACCAATTCGCAGACCTACATTTGTTCTACGAGGCTATGAAAGTGTTTTAATCTCAGCCTGAGAAGGATAAGAAGACTGAGCACCTTTTCTTGTGACACTAAAGGTTGCAACTTTAATTCCAAGAGCCATTGCATTCTCTTTAGACATCCCACTAGCTAAGCCAAAAGCGAAAGTACCGACAAAGGCATCTCCGGCTCCAGTCGTATCAACTGCCTTCACAGTAGGTGCACTCACGCGAGTTAATTCTCCTTTTGCACTTATTAAAACCGCGCCTTGTGAACCTAAAGTCACAATTGAGCACTTACCCACTCTAAAACTGACAAGGTTTTTCTCATCGTGAGCGTCAGTCTGTGTCAGCGCCTTAAACTCAGTCTCATTAGGAATTAACCAATCAGTAACTGAAAGTAATTCATCACTGACAGCTTCGAAAGGGGCAGGGTTTAGAATTGTTGTGCACCCTCGTGCCTTAGCTGCAGTGAAGGCGGCAAGAGTGACATCTTGCTTGATCTCACATTGAGCGATCACTACAGATAAATCAGGGATCGATTGGATTGCTTTTTTTGCATGAGAGATTTCAATGTCATGATTTGCTCCAGGAATAATTATGATTCGATTTTCGCCATGGCCATCTACCCATATATGGGCAACACCGGTTGGATTTTCACCACGCTCAAGCGAGTCAGTGTTTATTCCAACGGTTGAAAAATTAGCTTCTATTGAATCGCCGAATAAGTCACGTCCCAACTTGCCGATAAAGTGAACGTCGGCCCCACAATGTGCGGCGATAACTGCTTGGTTAGCACCTTTCCCGCCGAAACCAGTTGTAAAAAGCTGGCCGAGTAATGTTTGACCAGCCTCGGGAAGAGTATCGGCATAGGCCGTGAGATCCATCATGGCGCTACCGACTACGGCTATAACTGATTTACTCATGGCGATAGGCTATCGGGTATGAATAAAACTTCAATGATTCTAGATGTCGATACTGGCGTCGATGATGCATTTGCCGTGCTTTTTGCAGCTATGCATCCGGCAATCTCTCTCTTGGGAGTCACATGTGTCGATGGCAATACCAATGTGGATCAAGTTGTGGCTAATACATTGAAAGTTTTAGATGCAGCAGGGGCTGGGGATATTCCTGTGGCTCGTGGAGCTGTTCGCCCCCTGTTAGGTGAGTCAAAATATGCCGAATATGTTCATGGCGCAGATGGAATGGGAGATCTAGGAATCCCTCCATCAAAGCGGGTGATAGATAAGCGGTCGGCAGTAGAGCTCATGCGAGATTTGATAGAGAGTTCAAGTGAGCCGGTTACTCTTGTTCCGCTTGCACCTCTAACGAACGTTGCACTTTTCTTACGAGCATTTCCTGAGACAGCTAAGAAGCTACATCGCATTGTTTTAATGGGTGGTTCTACTTCGGCAGGTAATGCTACAGCTGCGGCAGAGTTCAATATTTGGCACGACCCAGAAGCAGCTGCAATCGTCTTCCAAAGCGGTGTTCCAATTACCATGTATGGCTTAGATGTTTTTATGCGGCCAGGTGTCACTCGCGAAGAAGCTGAAAGCCTTAAGCGATCCTCCGAATCTTCTGCTCAATTTGGGGGTTCACTCATTCACGCATTCATCGAACGGTTGGGCGTATCGCCAATAACTTTGGGGGATTATGGCGCCGTTGCAACTGCAATTCATCCTGAGTTCTTTACTACCGAAATGTTTGATGTCGTAGTTGATACTTCATCTGGTCCGGCACGAGGACAAACTATCTGTGACCGCAGAGATTCATTTCTAAAAGAGTTAGAGCCTTTGGACTTGGAAGATTCAGCTAAGGTGCGAGTAGTTATGGATTTAGATGTCGAAGCTGTCCGTCAATTATGGCTAAAAACCATTGATAAAGGCTGGTCTTAGAGCCCTATTGGGTGCCAGACAGTCTTGGCTTCCATAAAGGCAAGAATACGAGCTGGATCGTGGGATTTGAAGGCGAAGATACGCTTCAAATTTTCCGCCCCTGACGTACGAATCTCAGCGTGCTTCTTTGTAGCTAGCCCAGTGATATCAAATCCATCAATGTCCATATGAGATGCCATCCATGGCGCAATTTCATCTTTCTTTCCAGTCAAAATATTAATGACACCTGCCGGCACATCGCTGGTTGCAATCACTTCAGCAAAACTCATCGCCGAGAGCGGGGCTTTAGAACTTGCCAAAACAACGAGCGTATTTCCGGAAACAATAATTGGCGCTATGACATCGATCAATCCCAATAGTGATGGAGTTTCAGGTGCAATGGCTGCAACGACCCCCATACTTTCAGGAATTGTAAAGTTGTAATAAGGGCCAGCAACTGGATTGAGGGCACCAGAGAGGGATGAAATCTTGTCAGACCAACCGGCATACCAGACTAAGCGATCTACAGATTCGCTCACTTCTTTTTCGGCCTTTGCTTTTGTGGCACCAGTTACCGCGATAATCTCGTCAACAAACTGCGCGCGCCGACCTTCTAGCATTTCAGCAAGTCGGTAGAGAATCTGTCCCTTGTTATAGGCCGTGGCTTTATTCCATCCATGATGTGCTGCACGTGCGGCTACAACGGCATCTTTTAAATCTTTGCGCGAAGCTAAACATGGGTTAGCTATGAATGAACCTTTTGCACTTTTAACTTCATATGTACGTCCCGACTCAGTGCGGGGGAATGCTCCATTAATAAATAACTTATAAGTCTTTTTGACATCGATTCGATTACTCATGTCCGACCCCCTTCAAATAAGCACTTAATCCGTGTCGTCCACCTTCTCGACCCCAGCCAGACTCTTTATAACCGCCAAATGGTGATGTTGGATCAAACTTATTAAACGTATTTGCCCAGACAACTCCGGCACGCAACTGTTGTGTTGCCCAGAGAATTCGTGAGCCTTTCTCGCTCCACACACCGGCTGATAAGCCAAAAGGCGTGTTATTTGCCTTATCTATCGCCTCTTGCGGGGTTCTGAAAGTCAGAACTGAGAGCACCGGACCAAAGATCTCTTCGCGAGCTATGCGGTGGGCTTGGGTAACACCAGTGAAAATAGTTGGTGCAAACCAGAAACCTTTGCTTGGTAGTTCACATGGTGCACTCCAGCGCTGGGCACCTTCGACATCACCTGCAGCTGTAAGTTCAATTATCTTTGCAAGTTGTTCTTTAGAGTTAATCGCACCCACATCGGTATTTTTATCCATTGGATCACCAACGCGTATCTTTGCCATTCTTACTTTTAATTTCTCTAAAACTTCATCGGCAACGTTTTCTTGGAGAATCAATCGAGAGCCCGCACAACACACATGGCCTTGATTGAAAAAGATTCCATTAACAATGCCTTCTACAGCTTCATCGATAGCCGCATCGTCAAAGATGATGTTGGCCGCTTTGCCGCCAAGCTCCAAAGTCACACTCTTAGGAGTTGAAGCAACTGACCGAGCAATTATCTTGCCAACTTCAGTAGAGCCAGTAAATGCAATCTTATCTATTCCAGGATGGTTAACTATTAATGCGCCTGTTGAACCATCGCCAGTAACAATATTGACAACACCTGCAGGAAGCTCAGCCTGTTGACATACTTCGGCAAATAGCAGTGCGGTCAGTGATGTGCTTTCGGCAGGTTTTAATACAACGGTATTACCAGTGGCAAGTGCAGGCGCAACTTTCCATGCCAACATGAGTAGTGGAAAGTTCCAAGGAATAATCTGACCTGCTACGCCATGTGGCTTTGTTGAAGTTCCAAGTCCTGCAAACTCAAGTTTATCGGCCCACCCTGCATGATAGAAAAAATGTGCAGCAGCTAATGGAATATCGACATCACGTGATTCACGGATTGGTTTTCCATTATCTAAAGTCTCTAGTACTGCAAACTCTCGTGCGCGCTCTTGCATGATTCGCGCTATGCGAAATAAGTATTTTCCACGCTCTTTGCCGCTCATTTTTGACCACGTAGTTGTGTAAGCCTTGCGTGCAGCTTTTACGGCGGCATCGACTTCAGCCTTACCCGCTAAGGCGATGTGGCTTAAGACCTCTTCGGTCGCAGGGTTAATGGTGGGGAAATGCTTGCTGCCTGCGACGAACTTGCCGGCAATAAAGTGGCCGTACTTAGGTTTAATCGAAACGATCGCCCGCGATTCGGGGGCAGATGCATAATCAAAGCTCACTGGAGTCTCCATTAATCGATCGTTACGTAGGCAGGACTAGCGTAGTAGCCAGTATCCATTTTCATACGCTGCATGAGTAAATCATTGAGTAAAGCGCTAGCACCAATGCGAAATAGCGATGGTGTGAGCCATTCCGGGCCGGCCGTCTCATTGACTAGGACCAACTGCTTGATGGCATCCTTAGTATTTCTGATCCCACCTGCAGGTTTTACTCCGATTCGCTGTTGGGTCATAGAGTAAAAATCGCGTACCGCTTCAAGCATTACTAAGACCACGGGAGCGGTGGCAGCTGGTGCAATCTTACCGGTCGACGTTTTAATAAAATCTGCGCCTGCGGCCATGGCCAAGAAAGATGCTTTACGAACATTGTCATATGTGACTAGCTCGCCAGTTTCAAAGATTACTTTTAAATGCGCACGGGTTCCACATAACTCTTTAATGGCAACAATCTCATTAAAGACATCGATGTAGTGACCACTTAAAAAAGCTCCGCGGTCGATCACCATATCAATTTCAGATGCTCCAGCATCGAGTGCATCTCTGGTATCACGTAACTTAATCGGCATCGATGCGCGGCCAGAGGGGAAGGCAGTAGATACTGCCGCAACACCAACGTGTTGACCTCCCACTGAATCTAAATGCTGGCGGGCAGTTGCAACCATGTCGTTATAAACGCAGACTGCACCAACACTTGGAACAGTTAGGTCTGTTGGATCTGGGCGAACCGCCTTTGTACATAGCGCCTGCACTTTTCCGACGGTATCAGCGCCTTCGAGGGTAGTTAAATCAACCATCGAAATTGCCATATCAATTGCCCAACGCTTTGACGTAGTTTTGATACTGCGCGTTGCCAACATTGCAGCACGTGCGTCGGCGCCAACCTGGTCTACGCCTGAGAGTGATCCTAAGTAATTCTTCAAAGATGTATCAGTACCATCTACTAATCCATAGAAACTCACGATAACAACTCCATTAAAGGAGCACGAAGTTGATCTAATACACCTTGTGCAGTCGATGAATCTTTTTCAACTACTTCGATGTAGCACTTCATCTTTGCCTCAGTGCCACTTGGTCGAATAATAATTCGAACATCTCCTTCAAGCCACAAGCGGATCCCATCCGTTGGCGGTAATCCATCCGTTGGCTGTGCCAGATCATCGATTGATACTACCTTGCGCCCCGCGATAGATGTTGGCGAATTTGTACGCAGTGAGCCCAGAATTACTCCAACTTTAGAGAGATCGGTTAGTCGAATAGAGATCTGGTCAGTGGCGTGGAAGCCATGGCGTTTCCACACTTCATCGAGTAAGTCTTGAAGAGTCTTTCCCTGTGCAGCTAAATCACTTGCAATCTGCGCCAACTTTATCGCTGCCGATATTCCATCTTTATCGTTGACCGTCTGTGAATCTACACAGTAGCCGAGGGCTTCTTCGTAGCCAAAAGTAAGCCCGTGAATTTTCGCTAGCCATTTAAAACCAGTCAGAGTCTCTTTAAACTCCAACTTATAGTGTTGTGCGATCTTACTTAAAATCGATGAAGAAACAATGGAGTTAGCAAAAACGCCATGTGAGCTTGTTCGTGCAATCGATTCACCAAGAATTACTCCAAGTTCATCTCCTCTGAGCATGCGCCAACCAGTGATCGGATCTTTGATTGCAGCCGCACAACGATCCGCATCGGGATCATTAGCAATAACTAAATCAGCGCCAAAGTTTCTGGCAGTTTCCAACGCTAAATCTATTGCCCCAGGCTCTTCTGGATTTGGAAATGCAACTGTAGGAAAATCGGGATCGGGCTGTGCTTGGGCATCAACCAGGATCGGCGATTGAAAGCCAGCCTTGTGAAAGACGCGCAGCAGTGTTTCAGTACCAACCCCATGCATTGCGGTATAAACAATCTTTAAGTTCCCTGGTTTTGTTGCAATGCCCGCCGTAATGTTTATGTACTTGTCAATAATCTCTTCATTAAGTACGGTCCAATTTTTGGCACGAGGTTGGGCCGCCAGAGATGTTACTGCTGCAATCTTGGCTGCAATAGATTCATCGGTTGGTGAAATAATTTGTGAACCACGATAATTAATCCCATCAGCAGTGCCACCTAAATAAACTTTATATCCATTATCTTGTGGGGGATTATGGCTAGCTGTAACCATAATACCTACGTCGCATTTCAATTCATTTGTTGCAAAGGCTAATACGGGTGTTGGAAGTGGCCGCGGTAGAACAAAGACTTTCATTCCTGCACCACTCATAATTTCAGCGGTTTCAAAGGTGAAATCTTCAGAGCCATATCTGGCGTCGCGACCAATAACTACCGAGCTTAAATTGCGCTCTCGCATGTAGGCAACTATTCCCGCTGCAGTTCTGCCAACGACGGCGCGGTTCATTCCGGATGGTCCTGGGCGCACTGGCCCACGCAGGCCAGCGGTACCAAACTGCAAAAAGCCAGCAAAGGAGCGCTCAAGTTCAACGTCGTTATTGGTATCTAACCAAGCTTGTACTTGGGCTGCAGTTTTTGGATCTGGATCATCAGCAATCCATGCTTCTGCTTCGGTACGTAGATCCATGTACTTAGAATAACTTTGGAATGACTGCTTTGAGAAGAGCGCCCATGCGATCTGCTGCAGCTTTTCCAGCGGCGATAACCTCTTCATGGTTGAGCTTTTCACCGGTTACACCTGCGGCAGCATTAGTTACTAAAGAGATTCCTAAAACTTCTGCACCAAGTGCATGTGCGGCAATTGCTTCAGGGACCGTGGACATTCCCACTAAGTCAGCACCCATTGTTCGCATCATCAAAATCTCTGCGGGAGTTTCATACGTTGGCCCACGCCAATGAACGTAGACACCTTCTTCAAGGGTGGCATCTTCCTTTTTAACAATTGCGCGAATTCGCTTGCTGTAAAGATCAGTTAAATCAACAAAGGTTGCACCTGATAATGGTGATACTGCGGTGAGAGAAATATGATCACGGATCAAGACCGGCTGTCCAACTTTGTATGCGGTATTTATTCCACCGCATGCATTTGTAAGGATTACAACCTTGGCACCCGCCTTGACTGCAACTCGAACGCAATGCACTACTGGCTCAACACCTTTACCTTCGTAAAGATGGGTGCGACCAAGAAAGACAAGCGCGCGCAACTTTTTGCCATTACTTTCGATCAGATATGAGCGAACTTTTCCAGAGTGTCCAACAACGGTCGGTGGTAAGAATCCAGTGAGCTCTTCTGCGTTGCATTCATATGCAGGCGCACCAAGTGCGTCAACTGCACTTACCCAACCAGAGCCCATGACAAGTGCAACGTCGTGGGAGGCAACCCCTGTGCGATCGGCAATTTCGGCAGCAGCTAATTCAGCAGCAGCTAATGGATCTGTATAAAGGAGTTCGCTCATGCGTCAATAATGTCACACAGTTTGGTTCCACTTGAAACTGTGGTTCCAATGACTGCAGTGAGATTAGTGACGATTCCTGACTTATGGGCCATTAATGGCTGCTCCATTTTCATCGCTTCAAGAACAATAACTAGATCTCCAACTTCAACCTGTGCACCTTCTTCAACTGCAATCTTTACTACGGTTCCTTGCATTGGGCTTGTTAAACCAGCAGAGTTGGAAGCGCCTGTCATTCCTGCTTTGGCGCGATGGCGCTTAACCACTGGTGTAGGCGCATGTACCAAAATCTCAAAACGCTTGCCGTTGACTTCGGTAATTAAATGTTCTGCTGGCAAATGTGATTGCAATTGTTCCGCAGCAGCCATAAACGCCGGTATTTCATTCACGAATTCATTTTCAATGTAACTTGTATAAACTTTAAAATTCTGCGTGTAAGCAGGATCTTCAACAATTGCGCGGTGAAAAGGTAGGGCAGTTGCAAGGCCACCAACTGTGAACTCCGCCAATGCGCGCCGTGCACGTTCAATAGCCTGTTCGCGAGTTGCCCCAGTAATAATTAACTTTGCAAGAAGCGAATCAAAGTTTCCACCAATGACGTCACCATTTTTAAAGCCAGCATCTACGCGAACTCCAGGACCTGTTGGAATAAGCCATTCGGTTATACGTCCCGGTGCGGGAAGAAAAGACCGACCTGGATCTTCGCCATTAATTCGAAACTCAATTGAATGGCCACGAATAATTGGATCATCAAAACCGAGGGCTTCACCCATCGCGATACGAAACTGTTCGCGAACTAGATCTATTCCAGTTACTTCTTCACTCACTGGGTGTTCTACTTGCAAACGAGTGTTCACTTCTAGGAACGAGATAGTTCCATCTGCCCCCACAAGAAATTCACAAGTTCCAGCGCCGATATAGCCAGCCTCTTTCATTATCGCTTTACTCGAACGATAGAGCTCTTCATTTTGAGCATCAGTTAAAAATGGCGCTGGAGCTTCTTCAACTAATTTTTGGTGGCGGCGCTGCAAGGAACAGTCACGAGTACTTACTACAACTGCGTGTCCATGCATATCGACAAGCACTTGAGTTTCAACATGTCGGGGTTTATCTAAGTAGCGCTCGACAAAACACTCACCGCGACCAAAGCCAGATATTGCTTCACGCACTGCAGAGTCAAAGAGTTCGGGGATCTCTTCCATTGTGCGTGCAACTTTTAACCCACGCCCACCACCACCATGTGCGGCCTTAATCGCAACTGGTAGGCCATGCTCTTTAGCAAAGGCAGTGACTTCAGCATGACCAGCAACTGGATCTTTAGTTCCAGCAACCAGAGGCGCACCTGCCTTAGAGGCGATTTTTCTAGCTGAAACTTTATCTCCCAATGCACGGATTGCAGCTGGTGGGGGGCCAATCCACGTTAAACCAGCGTCGATGACCGCTTGAGCGAAGTTAGCATTTTCAGATAAGAAACCATACCCAGGATGAACCGCATCTGCTCCAGCGTGAAGTGCTACTGAAATCAATTTCTCAATATTCAAATATGTTTGCGTGGCTGTAGTGCCATGCAGCGAGAAGGCAGAATCCGCCATCTTGGTATGAATAGCATCGCGGTCTTCGTCTGAATAAACCGCAACAGATTCCAAGCCATGATCTTTACACGCACGCATAACTCGTACGGCGATTTCGCCTCGATTAGCTATGAGTACGCGCTTCATTGCATCACCTTTACCTCTGGCCACGAATAACCAAGTTGTGCCAGAGCTTTACGAATAAATGGCATTGAAATGCCCACAACATTTGTGTAGTCACCTTCAATGTTTGGGATAAATGGTGAGCTATAACCATCGAGAGTGAAACCGCCTGCAACATGAAGGGGTTCACCGCTAGCTACATAATCATTGATTTCATCATCGCTCATCGAGTCAAAACTAACTTTTGTGGTGACAATACTTGAAATCTCGCGATCTTTTGCAGTATCTATTAAACAGTGGCCTGTATGTAGCAATCCAGAGTTTCCTTGCACGCGTTTGGCTCTTTCTACCGCAATCTCTGGAGTTCCGGGCTTTCCGAGTGATTGGCCCTCGAATTCAAACGTCGAGTCACACCCAATTATTATGGCTGGAAAATCTATTTGCTCACGAACTGTATGAGCTTTAGTGATTGCCAGCGCAATGACCATATCTGCTGGCGAAAGTGCTTTAAAAAAATCCGTCTCTTCATCGACATGGCTTACCATTACTGAAATAGACAAGCCCGCAGACTCAAGTAATCGGAGACGCGATGACGATGCAGAAGCAAGGATAATTCTTGGCATTAATAAATTACTTCGTGCGTCCAAAGCGGAAGTGGATGTTCATTGGCTTTCTAAGCTGTGGCCGCCCAAATCCA
>Ga0214919_10007255_pt1 | contig 15004 bp, 14 predicted proteins | sample LL1503_MetaG_FD_177994 | JGI IMG/M metagenome (GOLD analysis project Ga0214919, IMG submission 177994) | Freshwater microbial communities from Lake Lanier, Atlanta, Georgia, United States - LL-1503 | ecosystem: Environmental > Aquatic > Freshwater > Lake | place: USA: Georgia | collected... | reverse complement strand
TTAGCTTGTCATCTTCGTCATCTAATTTATCAATTAATTTCCTCAAACTATCCGTATAAGATGGTTGATTTAATGACAGTGAAATGCGAATAATATTTTGTCTACTAACAATTTGGAATAAACGTAAGAATGCCTCTTTTGAATACGTGCGTCCATCCCGTTTTAATTTCGCGATTTTCTCCTGTAATGTGTCATTCTTTGATAAATAGTCTGGCTTGTTTACACAAATAGTTGCTAATTCTTCATCTATTGGCACAGATGATTGGAATTTACACAAACTAATGAATGCCATGTAAATAGTCTCTTCACTAAATGAAGTTGATATTATTGGAAATATGCGCTTAGTATCTACAGTGCTTAACATAATAGCAGATTCAGTTAGGATCTTGAAATCATTCATTATGGCAGATAATTCGCGAACAACATTATTATTAATTTCAATATTCACATTTTCCTTGGCAAAATACTGTAATGTGGTCAATGTTATGTTATCCTTTTCGTTACAACAAGCATTTTCCATAAATGGATGGATTGATGATTTCATCAACAAATCCTTATGTTCGATTATCTTTTGTATGTCTTCCTGTATTGCCATTGAAAAAGATATGATTTTAGATTCTATAACTAACAGTTTTTCCAATTGTCTTGGACTGCCTGTTTTTATCTCATGGTTTAATTCATCTGTAAAACCATCCGTCACATTTTGTAGACTTTTAACATGAAACCGTTTTAAGGGAGGCAAGAAATTTGTCCACATCAATAAATTATGATCTTCTGGAACACTAATCTCTGGATTCAAAAGCAAATATTCCACCTTTTCTCTTATTTTTTGCTCTACTTCAGAATATGGTAACAAAAACCTAATAATAAACATTTTAATTTTACCCGATAACTCGTCCGATTTTATTCTAGCCAACGAATCCCATGGCATCGACTTGCTCTTTAATTTTAGAGCAACACACGCCACATAATCCAATCCAGAATCGTCTCCTTCCCCCTCAAATGGGAAGCCACTAAATGATCTAACACAACCGGGAAATGTTTTACGAGTTTTTATAGATGGTATGCTAGTTTGAATCCCAATTAAAAACATACCTAATGTCAATAATAACATAGTAGAACTATATACAAGTCCATATTCGGGCAACTTTTTATTCTTTATCGCTGCTTGTTTTTCACGCTCTCTATAAGTAGACTCCTTTTCAATAATCTTTGAATCATTCATCATGTCAGTCACTATCTTAATAATAAATTCACGTGATTGATCTATGTTAATTCCCATATTGGAAGACATAGCATGGATTACATTTGATACTAATTGACCCTCTGGCGACAATTTTAACAGTTTGTTATTGGTCGCCTTATTCAATACAGTATTTTCGGCATCTTGCTCCATAATGTCTCGACTATTTACCTTAAATCCGCCACTATATCCCTCGTCTACATCAGCATCAATATAACACATGATTTCTCCGCTATTCTCATCAACCCAAGCATCACCATTCGCGCTTATTTTACCTACTTGTTGTTTCAAATCATTTAAAGCACTATCATAATCATTTCTATTTACAACAAATGTATTTGCTAATATATATCTAAACATAGGCATTAATTTGGTGTTAGTTTCGTTACAGTATAACCACCATTCGCTTTCCATTTCACCATCATGGACATTTGGCGCAATTGGATTCCCATTTCTACAATATAATTCAACAAATTTTAAGATATCATTTTGCTTCTTAACAAAATCATTTTGTCCTATAATTAGATCGCGTAATTTGCCATAAGGAGATACCACGCGCGACTCGACTTCTTCCAAAATGTTCAATCCTAGTTTATATTTTTGATCATTATATTTATACATCGCATCTGTTGTTATTTTTTGTACCCTACCAAAAATATTATCATAATACTGAGTTTTAGTTAGTAACTTTTTATTAAATTCTTCCTTTGATATATTGTAACTTTTATCAAATTGTTCTAAGATCTGCTTCAGCGCATTTGATACCATCGTGTCTCGTGTAACATCCATAGATTCGCAATTTTCGTCTGTTTTGTTAGGTTTAAATAAACAATCCTTTTGAATACTACACAATATATCAGCATCTTTCATAAACCATTTTGGATTTACATCCTTTGTCAAAACCCATTCATCATCCTTCCTTATATAATATTCCAATCCTGTTGCTTCACCCTTGTCGGAAATTGATAACATCGCATACTGCCCATTACTAACTTTTTTTGCTCGATTTACTAATGTATCTGCCATGTATGCGGCTGTAACTTCGTCCTTTTTATATTTTGTTGTTAGTTGATCGGTCAAATAAATTATCATTTCGTCACTGCTTAGTGTATCCCTCTCTCTTTTATAAGTAACATCAATCAGATCATAATTTGTTGTATCGAATTCCTTATCAAAATATATAACTTGCCCATTATCCGCCTCTAATCGTTCTTTGGAATAATATTTCTTTGCTATAACATAAGATGTACAATTGTCTTCCGCTGTATCCCTTTCCAATTGATCCTTTATATTATTCTTATCTGCTTCAAATATGCTATTCAATTCGTCTGGATACATGAGTTGTAGATTACTAAACGCTACTCCAGTATTAAACAGATTGCCATAATCTGTTAGCCGGATCTTCTTTAAAAATACTGAACTAGACATATTATACAATTTTTGCTTATCTTCAAAATCATATGCGCCAAATACAATTGCTCTAATATCTGGATTATCATTAAGAATTTCAAAGAATTTGTTTTGATAAACGGCCTTTATATTCATGGTTTTTATTACCGAAAATGCTCTGCTGTATTCCACATATTTTTTATTATAGTCTTTGATTTTATCCCTTATAAATTTATTAAATTCGATATATTGCATATATGTCAAATCATTCGAATAAATTAAAAATGGTTCCAAATAATTTATCACTTTAACCATAGACAGACTCCCCTTGATGTATTTCTTCACCAAATTAAAAATAGTACGGATCTTGGGAATAATAATCTTTAAAAAATGCTCATATATATCCAAATTAGTAATCCCCTCTGGTCTTTCAAACTGGGACAGATCCAATATATAATTTTTTATATTATCAACAAAATTATCATTCTCATATTCAAGCTCCGTATCTAATTCAGTTATTTCTACCTTTGTAGTATCAGTCTTTTGTTTTAATAATTGCCAATAGTTTAAAAAATGGATGTTTAAATTTGATTTAACTAACATATCTGTCCCGGGCAAGTTAATTTGAGAAAATCGAATAGTTGGCTCAGGCAGAGTTAAAATCGAATTAATAGATATGGTATCGTTGGGTGTTAGTTTCACACGATGAGCAACCATTTTGCTGCCCTTTAAATTGGTTGCTTCTAATTTATCCAGACCCAGATTATACTTTTGTATTACAAATTTACGCGTTGTTATTTGATCACTCTCTACAACAGATGAATATAATTCCGTTAAATTATCTATGATTACGTTAATATCTGACGTAACAGTTCCCTTAACAATAATTGAATTTGCCACATCAAATACGGTCTCACTCAACTCTGGAATTACTGTTTCAAATGGTGTCATGTATGGGTTAAGAGAACTGTATAATTCACTGTATTTGTTTTGACCATCGCCACTAACATTTGCTCTATAATTTTTAAACAATGTAGACATTTCTAACAAATCATCATTCTGTTTGATATAAAATATATCATTTTCGTTTTCCTTGTATTCTGGTGAATAAACCTTTTTGATATTCTTAGCAACTAACATAATCCAATAAAGGGAGTTTTGAAATTTTGACAAGTATTTAGCAAGGGGGCGATCATCCGCAGTTTTTTTAATAACACCTGTAATGTTTTTATTTTCATCAAACGTTGATGATAATTCACGCAATTGTATAAACCGTGTTATCATAATATGGATGCTATTGAGCACATTATTATTTCGCTTTGTACTAGGAACTGCGGAAATTAATTCTTCTAATAAATCATTGGTTTGGGTTTCTATATTAAACCTAAATTTATCCTTATCTATATTTACAAATTCCTTAATTTGAATAATATCACCGAATACGATTTGATCACCTTCGATTAAGAATTGTTTAATTTTCTCTCTGGCGTCTTTCTTTAAAAATGGGCTTCTTTCTTCTATTCCTTCTCTTTCTCTTTCTTCTCCTTCTTCTCCTTCTTCACCTTCCTCTAATAATTGATCAGGTCCTATATCTAATCCTTCATCTAATCCCTTTTGAATTACATCAGGGGGTGGTCTAATTTCAAATGTTTCAATTGGGAATTTTTCTGGAATGCCTTGATAAGCAAAGTTAATATATAAGGTATCATCATCTACTGTTTTTATCTCTATCATGTCTTCTTCTAAATTAGTGATTTCGCCTGTAATTACAGTTGGATAATCTCCTCCAAAATATATATTTACCCATTTTCCTGGTATTAAATCGTTTTGTCTCGCAAATCCTTCATTTGGGTTGCGACTTATTATTTTAATTTCAGAAATTGTACCAGAACCAATTATACCATTTTGTTTAATATTTAATTGTGTAGCTTCAAATGTCTTTACATTTATTAATTTTATTTTACTTGAATCAATATAGTTAATAATAAATGTATTCTTATTTAGTATTTCATTCGTTGAATCTACAATATAAACAATATCACCTAATTTTAAAATAACTTCTGTTTGTTTAGGTGGTGGTTTATCTTTTGCTACATCTAATTCGGTTAGTTCTTCATTTTCTCCTTCTTCCTTTTCTTCTGGTGATGAAATTACCGATTTCACTTTATTAATTAGAGGATCTGTAAATGATGAAATTTTATTAAGAATTCCCTCATTTTTCTCAGGATCTATCTCAGGATCTATTTTTGATTCTTCTTCTAAAACTATGTTTCCAATAGGTTTTTCTATATTTTTTTTACTAATGTCTGTAATTGGTGAGTCAGATGATTGTGACATTATCTTATATTTATAATAGAAATTTTTTATATATACGGAAATCTAAAACAACATTTGTAAAGTTATAATATAAATAATTAGTTTAAAGACTATTTATATTATTATATAAATCATAATCATAATGAGTTGTTATAATTTATCTGAAAATCCTGAATTTATCAACATATTAAATGACACAAAGGAAATAAATGGAACAAAAAAAACTGAGGAAACAAAGGAAACACCCAATAAATATATTAACGTAACCAATTTTTCGACTAAATCAAATGAAAAATATAAAATTGTAAAATATGATAAATCATTATTAATTAATGATCATGTGGGATCCAACGGTCTATTTAGATCTGTTATTCTTAATTCACTAAATAATGTCGTATGTTTTGCCCCTCCTAAATCATTCCATGCTGATAAATTTATGGAAATGTATCCATCTACTTCTAATATTACTGCTCAGGAATTTATTGAAGGCACCATGATAAACGTATTCTTTGATCAATCAGTTGGATTAACTGGTTGTTGGCAAATCGCAACACGTAGCACTGTTGGCGCAAATATGACATTCTTTAAAGGCGCTGTTAAAACCTTTAATCATATGTTTATGGAGGCGTGTGCTGTAAATAATTTATTCATACATACATTAAATCCGCTATTTTGTTATAGTTTTGTTTTACAACACCCATGTAATCGAATTGTTGTGCCTTTTTCTAAACCGCAATTATATCTGGTTGATATCTTTCAAATTATTCAAGAAGGTAATGATGTAAAGGTGTTCCCTCAAAATATGTCTGATGTAAAGAATTATGGTCTTTGGAGTTGTACAACAATTCGATTTCCAGAGACGTATCATTTTACTACATATAGTGAGCTGATTGAGCAGTTTGCGAGTCCTAATACGCCTTATAATATTATGGGTATTGTTATTAAAAATACCCTTACAAATGAGAGAAGTAAAATTCGTAACCCCATTTACGAGGAGGTTAAACAGCTCAGAGGTAATCAGCCTAAGATGCAGTATCAGTATTTATGTTTAAGACAGGACGGAAAAATTCCCGAGTTTTTAAAGTTCTATCCTGAAACCAAAAATGAGTTATCTGGATATAGAGATCAGATTCATATGTTCACAAATACGCTACATCAAAATTATATTTCATGTTATGTGAAAAAAGAGAAGCCACTTAATCAATTCCCTGAGCAATATAAGACACATATGTTTAAGATTCATGAGCATTATTTGACCAATTTACGGGAGATAAAGGGTTCGATTTCAAACGCATTTGTTATTGAGTATGTTAACAAATTGCCGCCAAGCCTGTTAATGTTCTGCTTGAATCATAATTTGAGAAAACGGAATGTGGATATTATCAAGGCGAGTAGTTTGGCGTAACAAATTACAAATAATTAATGATTTATATCAAAAATAAAAATATAAATAAAAATAGTATATATATTATTATATGAATAATATACGTACAATATAGCAATTCATATATGATTTTTTATTTAAAAAAAATACTGAATATACCTATACTTCACCGAGAAAAACTTGGAAAAAGATTTGGAAAATGAAAAGGTAAAAGACTTTGAAACGGAGAATAAATTAGAAAAAGACACATTATTTGTAAATGGATTAAAAATAAATCTAAAAGAACAACTCGAAAGTTCTTGTAAAAATATTATACATCCAAATACAACTGAAAATATTGCCGATATTCATTTAAAGGGAATAATTGAGATGTTTCGTCTTGCGAGTGAACATACAAAACGAGCACCTCCTTATTCTCGTAAATAAATTAAGTATTTTGTAACTCTTTTATAACCCTTATACCACTATTATACGCAGCATGTAGTGACCCATAATATAATGGATCTGTGTGTTCACCTGCGAAAAATATAGTATTATTTATATTTCGATATACATTATACACATCATCATCTGTAATATTATTGTCATGATAAGAATATGCTCCTTGACTAAATATATCTTCTTCCCATCTGGTTATGTGTCAAGCTTTTGGCTCTGGAACAATTGGGTAATAGTTTCTCAATTGTGTCATCATCATATCTATAATCTCTTCATCAGGCTTCCCTGTCAGACTCCAACCGATATTAGCAGGGCAAATTGCCTCTAAAAATGGTTTATTCTTGGAAAACTTATAATTATTCCATAATATGTATGGACATTGATCTTGGTCTTGATCTTTTATATCAATTTTGCTTTTGATTTCGCTTTCGCTTTCGCTATTGACTTTTGATTCATTTAAATAATAATTATTCCCATTATTTTTTGAATTATGTGTTAAAAACATTGGCGAATTTTTAGTTTCATTCCAAAATATATCATTTGGATAAAACTCCATTTGTATTTTTTTATAAGAACCCATTTTTAATTTTGATAGCGCATTTATATGAGCATTGTCAAGTGGTGGATTAAATTGTATATTTCTTAAAGGTCCAGGTGGAATCGTAATACATAGTTTATCGCAACAATATATTTGACCATTACTTGTATGTACTTCCACATAATAGTCATTATAAATAATATTAGTAACAATTTGATTACATTTTATATTATCATACAAATTTCGATTAGTACTAATATTAGTTGATGTATTTATAATCGCATCAATTAGACTTTTTGCGCCATTTTTAAAGATGTAATGAGATCCACCATAATCACCAAATAACGCACTTGTATAATCGATTTTATCTATACTATCAATAATATCATTAACATTAATGTTTAAAAATGACGTTGATATGTTTTTAATACTGCCACCACACCAAACTTCTATCATATATAGAAAGCTTAATAAATCTGTATCATCATTATCATGACTTTTAGACTCATTTACCTCTCTTGTATCATTTATAATTTGTTTATATGCTTCGATAATTGTTTTGTTAGGTATATTACCTATTTTTGTTGCCAATTCATTCCATTTTGTTGCCATTTTCTGCCGCTTGTCTTCTGAAATATTGCCTTCTGATGACATATATTCAATTGGCGTATTCTCTGAATGCATCCAGGGGTTACATTTGGACACTGGAATTAAAGTATTAAAATCAATCAATTCATTTAATGGATTGTTTTCCGATCCATGTAACCAAGCTGCGCCCATATCCATATTATTATCATTAGTAAATACACGACCACCAATTCGATCTCTTGCTTCTAACACTAATACTGGTTTATCTTGTTTGTTTATATTAGATGCAATGGTCAATCCTGACACACCTGCGCCTATTATTATTACCGGTTCAAAACATTTTATATAGATTATTTGCCATAAACTATATAAATCGCCTATATCACAGAAATAACTAAATTTTGGTATTTTATTTAAAATTAATTTGAATTTATTGTATTTTTCATTATTGTCTATCAATAATTGAATTTCATTTGTTAGTTCAATTGAGATTAAAGATGGTAATTTGTTATGTAATTCAAACCCAAAATTATCAATCCAACTATTAAATTGTTGTCCAAATGTGTATTTTTCAGCCATTTGTTTGATTTCTTGCTGTAAGGAATTATATATTCGTTCATTTATAATCATATTAGTATTTATATATTATCATTACAAAACATCTTTTAAATATGTTGTATAATGTATAATATAAAAAATAATATAAAAATTTGTTATAAATTATTATATTATTTACAATCATGTCGCAACTCAAAAGCTGTTTGTATTTTATTAAGTTTAAAGATGACGCAGAAAAAACTACTATGAATAAAGTAATGCTCGAAGCATCTCTTGATAACATTTATGATAATGTGTCAAAAATAGTCAAACGATATCGGCTACATGACGGATCGAATACATTGTTTAATTTGACGCTATATTCCGAAGATGAAAATAGTTCGGCTGATGACTATATTACGCACTACAAAAGTTTACCAAAAGAAAAATATGGAAACAATATTTTAGATGACTTTGACATCGAAATAATTACGATGTTTAATTAATTGCTTATGCTTTGGCAGATTGATTTGATGATCGTGATCTACGGCCATCAAATAACCCCTTTATAGTATTAAATTTATTTAATATAGAGTCCATAATAGTACTAAGTATCTGCTTCACAAATTCTTTTCCAAGATGTTCATCTACCAACGCAATTCTCAATATACTATCATTATCATGCGGATGCATCTTCTTAAAACCCACATAAGACACCTTTTTCATCTCCAAAAAGTACACATCATAAATCTCAAAATTCAAAATATTTCCAACCGTGTAATCCTCATTCACTAAAATAACATCATAACAGTTTTCCATTGTTACATTAGATGGTTTTATTTCCAACTCATCATCATCCAATAGCCGTTTTTGTTCAACAAATTTATCATGTAGTATACTACACGATTTAATAATAATATCCGTATTATCAAAAATGCCTAGTGTCTGTAGCACAAAATCAAAACTGTATTTCTTAACATACCGCATTCCTTCTAATATTTTCCAATTTGCCGCCTCAAAATTGACCTCGGCCTCACTCTTGCCCTCTTCTACCCACTTGTGTTTACGGATCGCAAGCTCACTAGTAATTCTTGCCTCATCTGGAGTACAACCATAAGCACATGTCGCCGTTACATTAAACATGCTATCATCTCGCGCAGTCGAGACAGATAATTCACAAGTTAACTTAATACGCTCACCAGGCAATTCATCTGAAATTCGTGGTCTTAATTTAACAAAGTCAATAAAATATTCGCCTTTACCTGTGGGTGGAATGTAGGCAGGAAATATCTTTCGCAAATCTTCATCTTCTAAATACGTATCGGTTGTGATATTTTTTATTTTAAAATCTTTAGTAGTCACATATATTGCTGTATCTGTTTTATTTTCGACATCAATCTCTAGTAAATAATTCTTAAAAGGGATTTCAAGATCTTTGATACAAATTGGAATACAGCTCAGCCGTTGTTTAATGATCTCATTATTTAGCCGAGTTGTATTTGTAAAAATAGTCGATTTATTCTTTTCATATGGACTTGTTTTGAAACACACTATTGGTATGTCAGATAATATTGTTCTCCGTATAGCATTAACATAACTTACATCTACCTCAGAAATAGTAAATGTCAATATATCATCCTCTTCTTTTAAATGTTCTAGTCTAGCAGTCATTGTATTTATATTATATTGTAGTTATTTTTAAATAAGATTAAATTCAATTTTATTTATTTATTATTATTATTAATTAATTAATAATTTAATTAGTTAAAAATATCGTTTAAAATAACTTATTATATTTTAATGAGTAGCATTCTATATTATAGCAATTTCTGCGAGCCATCTAAAAAATTACTACAAACTGTATCAAAAACTCAAATGGCTAAAGATATACATTTTATTTGTATTGATAATAGAGTTAAGGATTCAAATGGTAAAATATTTATTGTTTTACAAAATGGACAAAAAATTATTATGCCTGAAAATGTAACAAAGGTACCAGCATTACTATTATTGAATCAAAATTACAAGGTCGTTTATGGTGATGATATTTATAAGCATTTTAAGCCAGTTCAACAGGTTCAGGTTAAGCAGGCGACACAAAATAATATGGAGCCTAGCGCTTTTGGTTTTGGCGGATATGGTTCCTCATTTGGCAGCGGAATCATGTCAGATAACTATAGCTTTTTAGATCAGAATGACGATGAATTAAGTGTAAAGGGAAATGGCGGTCTTAGACAAATGCACAATTATGTGTCTTTAGATGATTCCATGAATCTCAATATACATTTACCTCAAGATGAGACTGAATATAAAACTGACAAGATTAAAGATGGAGAGGCTAGTATTGAAGCGCTTCAAAGAAAAAGAGATCAGGAAATGAATAATATTTCTTATAATAAGTAATTCTACCTTTGAAAAGCGTTCAGCGAAGCAAAGAGCCAAACAATAATTTTGTTTAACATATTTGACAAATACTTTGAAAATATAGAATGTTTGGCTCTTTGCTTCGCTGAACGCTTTTCAAAGGTAGAAAAGGTAGAATTATTTATGTCTATCAAGATCTTTATCAAACCGACATATAAACTTTACTTGTAAAAACTTGTTATTTACAAAATCATAATTCAAGTGAATTTGATTTAAAACTGGTTTTATATCATGGGTGTATAATAGGTCTCTCGTATCTATTTGGTAACTTTTTTTAGGATTAGCACATATCTTCCAGGGTTTCATACATTGGCAAAAAATATGTTTTGGGAGCATTATTCTTATTATCATATATCATATACTTTTATATTAGTTTATAAATATAATTATTAATTACTATTACTATTATTAATTATATGAATTTAAAGATTTTTTAATATTAATAATAAATATGGCATCAAGTCCAACGTCAATGCTAACTATTTTTAATGATCATTTTAATGAATTTATTACAGATATTTGTAATATTTTTCCAAACAATGTCAATATTTTAAGCGCAAAAAATGCTTTAATTGCGATTCGAAAGGCTAATCCAAAAATTATGTCCTATATCTGGAGCAAATATATCGCGAAGCCTTATAAGACTCAGATCGATGCTGGTGACATTACATTTTTTCTTAACAAGGATTATGCCAAGGAATTTGAAAACCATGGCCATGTTAAAAATATATTGGGATATATAAATATAATACGTGAGCCTATTGGAGAAATGGGTGAAAGTAATCAGCAAAAAACTATGAAATATATACAGAATTTATGTAAATTATCCGAAATGATCTAATTTTTATTTCAAAATATGCTCACAATTGCGGTTTTGTAATTGTGACCATATGTCGTCTCATTTTAGAGACCTGTTTTGTACTATATTATTCAGTCACAGAAAAAAAGCCAAAAGTAAAAAGGGAAATGAAATTTGGACATTTCTCAGACATTTATAAATGTCCAAAATTGAAAACCCAAAAAAAGTCTTGAAAATGAGGTGTTTTTTGGAGGGTTCTTAGCATAATGCTCTAAATTTATTTTTTAGGGATGAAAATATTGTGATGATAAATTTTTTGTCAAAATTTATGTATTTTTATACATGGCTAATATAGGCTAATGGAATATTCAGGAAAAAATGCCGTAATTTATCTTTGCGAACAATGTGACTTTAAATGCTCTAAATTAAGCAATTATACAACTCACCTAACTACAGCAAAACATACAAGGCTAACAAATTCATGCCAAAAAATGCCAAAAAATGCCGATACTGGGATTTTAGAATGTATATGTGGCAAAAATTACAAACACATGTCATCACTTTGTAAACACAAAAATATCTGTTATGAGGTTAATCAATACAATTTATTACTTAAAAATAAATTAGATGAGAATGATAATTTAGAATTAGATAAGTCCAAAAAGGACAATCTAATAGAATATCTTATTAAGGAAAATTCAGAATTTAAGGGATTAATTATGGAACTAATTAAGAAAGAATCTATCAATAATACAATCCATAATAATGTAAATTCTAATAATATTAACAATAATTCATTCAACTTAAATTTTTTCTTAAATGAAACATGTAAAGATGCTTTGAATATTGGAGAATTTGTCGATTCAATTAAAATTCAATTGACTGATCTTGAAAATGTTGGTCGAGTTGGTTATGTCGAGGGAGTTTCTAAAATACTTATAAAGAATCTGAATGAATTGGAAACATGTAAAAGACCCATACACTGTAGCGATTCAAAACGAGAGATATTATACATAAAAGATGATGATAAATGGTCAAAAGAAACTGATAATAAATTTGTTATTAAAAACGCAATTAAACAAGTTGCTAATAAAAATATTAAACAAATAACAGAATGGACGAATTTGAATCCAGATTGTAAAAAATCAGATTCAAGGAAGAATGATCAGTATCTCAAAATAGTGATGAATTCGATGTCAGGAGGGTCCAGTGAAGAACAATGTAATAATGTTGAGAAGATAATAAAGAACATTACAAAATCTGTTATAATTGAAAAGTAATTATTTTACTAGGCAAAAATGTGTGAATAATATATTGTGAGCATATATGGTGATAAATTTAGTGATGTATTTGCCACTATAAGTCTCAGTCACAATCTTTTTTCCAAAAGTAAAAAGGGAAATGAATTTTGGACATTTATTCAGACATTTATAAATGTCCAAAAACGAAAACCCAAAAAAAGTCTTGAAAAAGAGGTGTTTTTTGAAGGTTTCTGAGCATAATGCTCTAAATTTATTTTTTAAGGCTGAAAATACTGTGATGATAAATTTTCATTATAATTACCGAAATATTTAGGGGTTTTTTATATTACCATATAAAAAGGATAATAAATGGTAATTAAAAAACCCCTAAAACCCCAAGATTATACATGTGATATATGTAGCTTCATTAGTGGTAACAAAAAAGATTTTAACCGGCATATATTGACATCAAAACATTTAAAATTATGCCATTTGGTAACCAATGATAATAATTTTACCCAAAAAAACCCATTATGTATATGCGAGTGTGGAAATATATATAAATATAATTCAGGATTAAGTAGACATAAAAAAACTTGTAATAAAAATAATGATGAACCAGAAATTTTATCTAAAAATGTGAATAATGATATATTACAAAAAGATAATCTAATAGAATATCTTATTAAGGAAAATTCAGAATTTAAGGGATTAATTATGGAACTAATTAAGAAAGAAACTATCAATAATACAGTCCATAATAATGTAAATTCTAACAATATTAACAATAATTCATTCAATTTAAATTTTTTCTTAAATGAAACATGTAAAGATGCTTTGAATATTGGCGAATTTGTTGATTCTATTAAGATTCAATTGACAGACCTTGAAACATTTGGTCACTCTGGTTATGTAGAGGGAGTTTCTAAAATACTTATAAAGAATCTTAATGAATTGGAAACATGTAAAAGACCTATACATTGTAGCGATTCGAAACGAGAGGTTTTATACATAAAAGATGATGATAAATGGTCAAAAGAAAATGATGATAAGTTGGTAATTAAAAAAGCAATCAGAGATGTTTCTAATAAAAATATTAAACAAATAACAGAATGGACAAATTTGAATCCAGATTGTAAGAAATCGGATTCAAGGAAGAATGATCAGTATTTAAAAATAGTGATGAATTCAATGTCAGGAGGGTCAAATGAAGAACAATGTAATAATGTTGAGAAAATAATAAAGAACATTACAAAATCTGTTATAATTGAAAAGTAATTATTTTGCTAGGTGAAAAATCACATGAAATTTGGAGTGATCATATATGGTCGCGAATTTGTTGATATATTTGTCACTATAAGTCTCAGTCACAATTTTTTTTCCAAAAGTAAAAAGGGAAATGAAATTTGGACATTTTTAACTTTGTAAGAAATGTCCAAAAATGAAAACCCAAAAAAAGTCTTGAAAAAGAGGTGTTTTTTGGAGGGTTCTGAGCATAATGATCTAAATTTATTTTTTAGGGATAAAAATATTGTGATGATAATTATTTTGCGAAAAAATGCGGCGATTTTTTTTGTCTCCTATAATTAAGGAGAATGAATGACACAACCTCGCCAAAAATCGCCAAAAAATTTATTTGTAATAAATGTGACTATAAATGCTCTAAACATAGCGACTATGTCAAACATTTATTGACACTGAAACATAAAAATGATGACGCGGATGACATTTTGGATGACGCCAAACTCGCCACTCAATATTTTTGTGAATGTGGAAAAGAATATAAACATCGGCAAGGGTTATGGAAACACAAAAAAACTTGTAATAAAAATAATGATGATGAACCAAAAATTTTATCCAAAAATGTTAATAATGATCTATTACAAAAAGATAATTTAATCGAATATCTCATTAAAGAAAATGCTGAATTTAAGACTCTAATTATAGAGCTAATAAAGAAGGATAATAATTCAAATAATAATATTTCAAATAACACAATATCAAATAACACAATAAATTCAAATAACAAAACATTTAATCTAAGTTTGTTTTTAAATGAAACATGTAAAGATGCTTTGAATATTGGGGAATTTGTCGATTAGATTAA
>Ga0214919_10007254_pt1 | contig 15004 bp, 18 predicted proteins | sample LL1503_MetaG_FD_177994 | JGI IMG/M metagenome (GOLD analysis project Ga0214919, IMG submission 177994) | Freshwater microbial communities from Lake Lanier, Atlanta, Georgia, United States - LL-1503 | ecosystem: Environmental > Aquatic > Freshwater > Lake | place: USA: Georgia | collected... | reverse complement strand
AAGAGAAGACAGTCCTTGGTACAAGTCAGTTAAGTTATACAGACAGGATGAAACTAGAGAATGGGACGAAGTATTAACCAAAGTTAGGGACGATTTAATTAAGGGTGAATAATTGAGAGGGAATGAAAAATTTAATCCTGACATTATTTATTAAAATTTTATTAATCTTAAATTAAATACACAGCATCATTTTCAACCTTTATGCTTTTCAAAATAGGGTCATTCAAATGGATAGCTAATAAATTTATTCCCAATAAAAAATGTTTATAACCGCATTCGTTAAGAAATGATTCAATGCTATTTTTATCAGATTTAATAATCTCAATTAACATAATAGGATTATTTTTTTGAATAGAATTTTTGGCGCCTTCTAGCACTTCTTCTTCCATACCTTCAACATCTATTTTTAAAAAATCGAGCCGATCTAAATTTAAAGAGTCAATGGATACCAAGGGGACAGATTTTGTTTTTTTGTAATCTATGGTTTGCCCTATATATTCACTATTCATTCGCTTCTTGATTTCAAAACTACCAAAACTAGAAGGGGTAAGGTAATCAATATCAGGAACATCAATAAAAGAACAGTGTGAACCAACAGCAGAAAATCTGGCTGAAACATTTAAGCAATTATTGATTGCTACATTTCCTGCCAGTGCGTAATAGATTTTTTCTTGAGCCTCAAATGAAATAACTTCACCCCAACCGTGCATTAATCTCGCCCACTCAATAGTATGAACACCTACATTGGCGCCGCAATCAATAGCAATAACACCTGTACCAAAATGAATTCGTCTACGGTCAATTAAAGCAAGTGCAAAATCAATTTCCTGTTGATCATGGCTAGAGGTGTTTAGCATTTGGAAACCCACCCCATAACCATCTGTATTGCTGACCATCCGATAGTCATTTCTACTAATTATCATAGTTCCGTGGTTTGATGAAATCAGTATAAAAGAAATAGGTCGTCTTGTGTTAATCATATTAATCTACGTATTCGTTGAAAAAAATATCTGAAATTATTTAATAGGAGCAGTCCAAAATTTATTAGCTGTAGAGTCATCTTTGGTATTAGATGTTGCAACTAAAGGGGGAAGACAAATATATGATTTAATTTTAGGGTATACAGTTGACATCGCAACGTCAAGGCCAGTGTTATTGTAAGTGTCACCTGAATATTTATTTATGTTAGATAAAGGAAAGCAGCCTGAAGTTAATTTGGCAGCTCCTTTTGGGGAAATAGAGTAACAAGGAAGTCCATAACTAGAGTTCAACTCCAATATAAAGGGCTTTACGTTGAAGGCACGAAAATTTTCAATATTCATTCTAAGTAAATCTTGGTCAGCGTACATATAAAAATTCGAAAAAGAATTAAATAACTTTAAAGAAAGAATAGAATCGAAGTTCCAACCCCAGTGAACAATATCCCAATCGGGAGGTAGAAGGTCAGTAATTGTACTAAAGTACTCGTTAAAGTCTAGTCTAAAAAAACAATCATCTTCAGCAACAGTAATAGATAAATTATTATTAAAAGAATATTGCCATAATAACAAGTGCGATAGTGCGTTACCAGCTATACCTCTTGAATAAGAAATATCTTCAGTAAAAAGACTTTTGTTTTCGATAATTTCTGCTCCAAGGTCTCTACCAACTACTGCGTCCATAAATTGAAAGTTTATATGAGAATTTAATTTAGAAAAAACTGCTCTCCTATCGATGGATTCATGCAAGCTAATGACTGTAATTTGAGGACGTACTGAAGTACTCAACTATCGGCTCCTTGTCAGATAAAAAAAACCATTACCCCGCGGAAATTTAGAAGTCCAGTTTTCTTTGCAACCGGGAAATTCATTGCTAAATTTTGTTAAATTCCAACCGTTAGTAGAAAAAAAATTAATCCACCATTCTTGAGATTTAATTATCAAATGAGTAATATCATTATCATAAGCTGGAATAATATACTTACCACAGTGGTCATTTTCAGATAATGGAATAATAGCTAAAATATTACTAACATTAAATTTAAAATTATTCAATAAATAAATTAATTCAATTTCGGGTATGTGCTCAAATACATCTTTAGCAAGCATCCAGTCGTAATTACTTTGATACAAGCTTGTGTCAAATACACCACTAACATGAGAACAATAAATTTTTACTATGTTGTCAGCATTGTTTATTGCATAGCTCGAAATATCCACCCCATTACAGGGTATATTCAATAATCTAAGAGCTTTAACTAAATAACCTTTTGCACAACCAAAATCTAAGACGGCCGATGTTGCATTTAATTTAAGCTCATTAATAATAAAATGAGCCATCCTAATTGTTAATTCTGGCATCCATGTGTAGTTTAAATAACCACTAATTCCAGTTACAAGCCCTCGTTCATAATATTCTTCATTATAGGCTTGTGCAATATTGTTATTAAATTGAGATTCAGAATTCATATAAATTTCAAATAGTGACCGGTTGAACAGTATAATTACAGGTATAGCCAATACTGACTTTGTCTAGCGGCCAATTTTATTTGGCACCAATTTGGCACTCTTTTCCTCATTGCTTTTTAATTTCCAAAGTTGACAACGCTTGGAGATTTCCTATGAGTGTCGGCAAGACCTTGTTTGCGCAGATCATTGAGTTAATTCCATGGACAAGCTTTTCTTGTATCGTAGCGCGGATATGGTTGCAAATCGCTCGTGTGAAGTTTGAGCAGTTTCGCGTCATGATTTTTTGCCTAGCTGACTTGGCGAGGAAAGCATTCGGGTTAAGGAAGTGACCTTGGGAACTAAGCTGAGCAAGCTGTCCGCCATGAGATTTCGCATAAGCATTAACTTCTACATCCTTGGCAGCTGCAAACAAGACCAAGCAGCAGCTGCGCATCAAGAAGTTTCTGGGCAACAGCGGGAACTCGTTCAAGAAGCCGTGTCCGCCTAAGTGCTCATTGCCATTGTTAAGAAAGAACTTCAATTGAACGCCTAAACACTTTGTTGCTGAATTTAACGGTCTTGATACCATGGAGATACTATTATTTTTGAGCTTTGAAGCACGATCGTAAGTCGATTATCTTCAAAACAGTAACGGTTGAATTTATTCAATTTTTAAATTGACAGTATTAAAAAATCTTCTTTATGGAAAGTTTGCATGTATAAGGTTGGATGAAATATCAATTGAATTGTAATTATTAATTGAACTCAGTTTTTTTACAGATAAATTATTTTGCGTAAAAAGACAAGCTGTGCAAATCTTGCGAGGATCAAAATACGGAGCAACAGGTTTAGTAAATAAATCAGAAACTAAGTCATTGGTGACAAGTCCCCATTTATCTGGATTAAACTTTCTTTCTGAGGGAGTATTTGAAACTTCTCCTAACCCCTCCTCAGCAAGCACCGTTATGGAATCGCAAGAGTAACATTTGGATTTGCCTAAAGATTCGTGGCCAGTAGTATCCCAAAATACATTATAAACCTGTAATTGGCACTGACCATCGTTCCATATGCTATCGGCCTCATGTGCGCTGGCATGATATTTTAATTGATGGAATAATTTCTTTAAAGGCAAGCCTTCGGAGTTAATGTATCCATTATTAAATAATATCTCAGCTAATTCTGCATGAGATCTTAGTTGGCTAGATCTTGGCAGGTTGCAATCAGTTAGAAGACGGCAGTAAGTAAATCCATTAAGGTTAATTGAATCGTCAATCCTTTTTAATATATCCAAATCTGTCCATGCACCATATACATATGAATAACCAACTGTAATATCTTTGTTAGAGATTATGGATTTTGGAATGTATTGTTTATTAAATTTTTTTTCAGGGTAGTGTGGTGACGCATCTTCAGGGGTTATGGAAATTCTAATCCACTTAAATTTTTTATATATATTTTCAGAAATTTTAGTAGGAAATCCGTTTGTAATTAATCCTAGTTCGATATTTTTAGTGGAAAGCCATTCAACAAATTCTTCAAAGTAGGGCCATAAATTTGGCTGGCCTCCTCCTGAAAGTACTAAGCCTCGGAGTCTTATTTCAGAACCTGTTTTAGACTTATATAAATCGTTATATTCTTTAAAAGTAGCTCTATTAAAGTTGGCTTGTTCATCGTATAAATGAGTCACAAATTTTTTTGCTTCATCAAGAGATATTGAATCTTTTTTATTTCTTCCTATCGTAGAGCAATAGTGGCAGTGTGAACTGCATACTTGGTGAAGTGTCATCGTCGCCCTGATAATGCTACCGTAACCTGTATCCCCATATTTCTTAAATATGGGCCAATGATACGCTAACTTATCTCCCGTTGATGTAAAGGATTGCTCAGTTGCAGTTGTTTTATGCCTAATTTCTGATGGTTTTATATTATCTTTTAATTTTTGAGCATTTAAATTGCCTCTTTCCAAATCAGAAGAATAAATGTTGAATGACTCAGTATCACCCCTAGCTTCAAAATTTTCAAAAATAAATTTTGCATGCATAACTGTTATTAATTCTGTAGAAAGTAATCTCCCATTATTATCTAAAATATTAACTTTTGAATGAGTTGCAAAATGCCCACCAGAAGATTTACTAACAATTGAAAATTTGCCAATATCAGTGATTGGGTTATATCTAAACATCAATTTATAGTTTTCTGTTTCTTTGATAATAGTTTGTTGAGTAACAAGATTTTTTATTTCCATTGTTTTTCCAGTTTTTAATGACTATAAGGTTAGTTTAATGTTACACTAGTTTGCAAGTGATATAAAACAATATTATGTAATTATACTTTCGTGATTATAATAAAAATTGTTTTACCATTTTTAAATTAAACCAATAGGAGTTTTCAATGAAAAATCGCATTTTTTTCCTAGTATTTTTTACATTACTTAGCAGTACATTCGCCCAATCCAACGACACCATAGCCAAAGTCAAAGCCTCAGGCGCCATCACCATGGGCGTACGCGACTCCTCAGGCGCACTTTCCTACACCCTAGGCGACGGTAAATACGCCGGTTACCACGTCGAAATCTGCCAGCGCATCATCGACAACCTCGACAAAGCCATTGGCAAGAAATCTGAGGTGAAGTACATATCAGTCACCTCGCAAAACCGCATCCCCCTCACACAAAACGGCACAGTCGATATTGAGTGCGGTTCCACCACCAACAACGCCACCCGCCAAAAAGACGTGGCGTTTGTCAACACCACCTATGTAGAAGAAGTCCGCATTGCTGTGAAAGCTAACTCGGGCATTACATCTATCGCCCAATTAAACGGCAAAAACGTTGCCACCACCACAGGCACTACCTCTGTTCAACTCTTGCGCAAGCATGAGCGCGCAACAGGTGTCGACTTCAAAGAAGTCTTCGGCAAAGACCACGCAGACAGCTTCTTGCTGCTCGAATCTGGCCGCGCCGAGGCATTTGTGATGGACGGACAAATCTTGGCGGGCAATATTGCCTTGTCTAAGGCACCTGCTGACTACAAAATTGTTGGTGAAGTGTTGAGCGTTGAGCCTATTGCCATCATGATCCGCAAGGACGACCCAGCGTTCAAGAAGTTAGCAGACGACACAGTTAATGCCTTGGCCAAGTCTGGCGAACTAGCTAAGTTGTACGACAAGTGGTTTGTACAACCCATCCCTCCTAAAAACACACGTGTAGGTTTGCCGGCGACCGACTTCACCAAGGCTGCTTGGGCAACGCCTAATGACAAGCCGGTTGAGGAATACGCTAAGAAGTAATGATCTTTACAAGCTATCTGCACAATTTGTGCAGATGACTTGTAAGTTTTTCACACATCAATTAAAGCGACGGTAATTCATCCCCAGGTAGTGGGGCATTATTTGGCACCATACCTAGAAAACAATCAAAGTCGCTGCGATTGCCTTTGGCTGATTCAGACTTAAGGAAATCAATGGTCAAAACAGACGCCATTTTTTCAGACACAGCGCTGGCAATGAATTGATTTACCGAGATGTCTTCGCGTTCTGCTAATTCACGGACTTTTTGATGGACTGAATTTGGTAGTCGAACGGTTAGGGCTGTCATTGTTTTCTCCTAAGTAAAGTTAAAAATTCTGAAGGTGTTACGGCCCGAACCTTTAGTTCTGGCGCACGTTTAAAGTCTTTTACGTTATGCGTCACAATGAATTGGCTTCCAGAGGCTACAGCGCATTCCAGAACCATGTCATCGTCTGGATCTCGCAAAAAAGGTCTCCATAAAAAATGGATATCCTGCAAATGCGCTACAGAAGCCAAGTAGCGAAGAAATGCTAGAGCATTTTCTGCTGTCGAACTGGGGGGTATATGCTCAGGTCGCGTTAAAACCGCTTGCCATTCTGTGTACAGGGCTACTGATATCGCAAATTCAAAATCTTGGTGTGGTAACAAAGACAATAAGTGGAAACTTGCTCCAAGCCTAGACTTAGAAGCTGCAACCAAAACTGATGTGTCCAAAACAACTCGCAATGATAAACTCCTTTATGGTTATACCAGTATAACTTATTTTTGAAGGTAACTAAAAGATAAGCTAATAAAGTAATTTATTGATAGAATGATTCATTAATGTTTCAAATCATTCCTTCATGCTTTATTAATGAGTCATTTCTATGGTTAAGCCTCTCTCACGTCCATTTTCACAGTACAGCTTAGACGCCCTCGCATTGTTGGGCCAACTCGTGCGTGAATCACGAAACGCTAAGGCAATGACTACAACAGATCTCGCGTCTCGAGCAGGAATTTCTCGCGCTTTATTGCAGCGCATTGAGCGGGGAGATCCCGGATGCTCTATCGGAGTTGTTTTCGAGGTGGCCACGATATGCGGAGTTACTCTCTTTGAACAAGGGAAGCGGCAGCTGAGCTCCTATTTATCTCTGCATGCAGAAAAAATGGCCTTGTTACCCAAAGCTGTAAGACAAAGTTTCATTAGGGTTAAAGATGACTTTTGAATGTTGCAATTTTCAATAGTCGCCCTTCTGCTTTAGATTTCATATTTATAAAACGCCTCGATCGAATGTGATCTGTTGGAGGATGGATATAAAACAAAGATATAAATTATGGTGCTTGACACCCTAAAATAATATGGCTAGACTAACCATATGAAGGCAGTAAGAATTTTCCATGACAAGACCTTATTGCCAGATGGATTTATCGTTGAAATGGTTATTTGGCAACTTCCCCAGGTAAGTATTGAAAGGCCGCATGGACTTAAATACAGGTTGTTTTTTGGACGCAGTGGACAACGCCTAGTTGGTTACGACAACGAGCGTGGCAAAGGGGACCATAAGCATATTCTGGATATCGAGAAGCGATACAAGTTCACCTCGGTTGAAAGATTGGTGTCTGACTTTCTTTCAGACTTAGAAAGGGTAAGAAATGGGCAAAACAAATAAAGTACAAATCCATGTGGATGGTCTTGCAGCAATGGGCAAGCGCTTTGCAGGTGCTTGGAATCGTGCTGTTGCGGGCAAGAAAGTTGACGAATCTCACATCACTTTCTTGAATGTCCAAACTATGTTGGAAACGTTGTCGCCACGACGTTTAGATTTGCTCAAATTTGTCCGTCAACATGGTGCAGATAGTGTGAAATCCTTGGCGCTGGCACTTCAGCGTGACTATAAAAATGTGCACCATGATGTGAGCGTTCTTGAGTCGGCTGGTCTGTTAATCCGTGACGGTCGCAAGTTGTCTGCGCCCTGGGATGAGTTAAGTGCAAGCGTTTCTTTGACGACCGGATAAAAACCAGCGTAATTGATTCGAAAACGTAGCTTAAAAAAATTAAGAAAATAAAATACACTTTTGCGTTTCGTAAGTTAACCTCACCAAATTCTTAAGCAAATAAGTAAGGCTCACCTTAGGGTCACAGCATGGCACTCGACTGGCAGTTTTTTTTAGAAGACGACGGCGGCGGAAGAACCTACCTTGAATGGATGTTCGAGGCTTGGGGCTGGACGCTTTCCGTTGCTGCTTGTGCTTGGTTAGTTGCGATGGCCGTTGGCGCGTTGATGGGAACGTTACGCACCCTGCCAGACGATAGACCATTCAACCGTTTCTTCATTCAATTCGCCACAGCCTGGGTCGAGTTTTTCCGCAACATCCCCGTGTTGGTTCAAATTTTCTTGTGGTACTTCGTGGTGCCAAAAGTGATTCCTGCTTTTCAACAAGTGCCTGGGTTTACCTTGGTCGTGTTGGGCTTAGGCTTCTTCACCTCTGCGCGTATTGCTGAACAAGTGCGGGCGGGTATCCAAGCCTTACCGCGCGGACAACGCTACGCTGCGATGGCGATGGGCCTCACCACGTTTCAAAGTTACCGCTATGTGCTCTGGCCTATGGCGTTTCGGATGATTTGGCCACCATTGACCAGTGAGTCGATGAACTTGCTGAAAAACTCTTCGGTTGCGTTTGCTGTGTCGATTGCAGAACTCACCATGTACGCCATGCAGGTGCAAGAAGAAACGTCGCGCGGGATTGAAGTCTATTTGGTCGTGACTGCGCTTTATGCCATCTCTGCACTCACAGTGAACCGCGTGATGGCGTTTGTGGAAAAGCGCATGCAAATCCCAGGCACGGTGGTTGCGCGTCAAAGTGGCGGGGGGCACTGAGCGTGAGCGCCCTAGATTTTGCTTTTCTAGATTGGGACATTTTTAATAAGTTTATTCTGAAAGGCCTGTTGTTCAGTATTGAATTAACGGTGGTCGCTACGATTGGCGGTATCGTCTTTGGCACGATCTTGGCGCTTATGCGTTTGTCTGGTCGAAGCATATTAGTCTGGCCTGCACAAATTTATGTGAACGGTATGCGTTCTATCCCCTTGGTGATGGTGATCTTGTGGGTGTTCTTACTCATTCCGTTTTTGATTGGCCGCTCGATTGGCGCTGAAATTTCCGCTTTAGTCACTTTCATCGTGTTTGAAGCAGCATTTTTTAGTGAAATCATGCGCGCGGGTATTCAATCTATTTCGCGTTCGCAAGTGATGGCCGGTCAAGCCTTAGGCTTGACCTATAGCCAAAACATGCGACACATCATCTTGCCCCAAGCGTTTCGTAACATGATTCCGGTTTTGTTGACCCAAACCATTGTGTTGTTCCAAGACACATCGCTGGTCTATGCGATTGGCGCCTACGACTTGCTCAAAGGCTTTGTGACCGCAGGAAAAATTTATGGCCGTGTGGAAGAGGTTTACATCTTGGCGGCCATTGTGTATTTTATGATTTGTTTCAGCCTTTCAACGATCGTCAAACGCGTGCAATCGCGCATGGCGATTGTTCGTTAAGGCTTAGGAGAAATACGTGATTGAATTAAAAAACGTCTCAAAATGGTACGGCCCTGTGCAGGTGCTGACCAATTGCTCCACTACCATCCAAAAGGGTGAAGTAGTGGTGATCTGCGGCCCCTCAGGTTCAGGCAAATCCACACTCATCAAAACCATCAACGCGTTGGAGCCTTTTCAGCAAGGCGAGATTTTTGTAGATGGCGTGGCGGTGCATGACCCGCGCACCGACTTGCCCAAACTGCGTTGCCGTGTTGGCATGGTGTTTCAAAACTTTGAGCTGTTTCCACACCTCTCCGTCACAGAAAACCTCACCATGGCGCAAATCAAAGTGTTGGGTCGCACGATGGATGATGCCAAAGCACGTGGTTTGAAATACTTAGATCGTGTGGGTTTAATGGCACACAAAGACAAATTTCCAGGGCAACTCTCAGGAGGTCAACAACAACGTGTCGCGATTGCGCGTGCGTTGAGCATGGACCCTATCGTCATGTTGTTTGACGAACCCACTTCTGCCCTAGACCCCGAAATGGTTGGCGAAGTGTTAGATGTGATGGTCGACCTCGCCAACGAAGGCATGACCATGATGTGCGTGACCCACGAAATGGGATTTGCGCGTAAGGTGGGAAGCCGTGTGATTTTTATGGACGTAGGAGGTAAGATTTTGGAAGACTGTACAAAAGACGAATTTTTCAGCCATCCAGAGAACCGCCAACCGCGTACCAAAGAATTTTTGAACAAGATCTTGCAGCATTAATGTTGCGTTGATGGTGTATTTTTCAAAGCGCAGTACAGTAAATTAAGCCAATTCTCAATGAATGAAATAACAATCACCCGCCCAGACGATTGGCATGTGCATTTGCGTGATGGCGATGTTTTAAAAACTGTCGTACCCCATACCGCCGCAGAATTTGGCCGCGCCATCATCATGCCCAATCTCAAGCCGCCAGTCACAGCTGCAGCACAAGCAGCCGCCTACAAGGCGCGCATTCAATCTGCTATTCCAAAGGGTTTGAATTTCGAGCCTTTGATGACCCTCTATTTGACAGACAACTTAGCGCCTGACGAAATCTACCGCGCCAAAGAAGCGGGCGTTGTCGCCGCCAAGTTGTATCCCGCAGGTGCCACGACCAACAGCGATGCGGGTGTGACGAACATGCGTCATATCTACAAAACGCTAGAAGCCATGCAAAAGACGGGTATGTTGTTGCTGGTGCATGGAGAAGTAACTTCACAAGACGTCGATTTGTTCGACCGCGAAGCAGTGTTTATCGACACGCAGCTTATTCCTTTGCGCAAAGGTTTTCCTGAACTCAAAATTGTGTTTGAGCACATCACCACCAAAGAGGCGGCGCAGTATGTGGAGAGTTGTGCAACGCACACGGGTGCCACTATCACTGCGCACCACTTGCTCTACAACCGCAATGCTATTTTTACGGGCGGTGTGCGCCCGCACTTTTATTGCTTGCCGGTATTGAAGCGCGAGACACATCGCGTGGCTTTGGTCAAAGCAGCTACCAGTGGTTTGCCGCAGTTCTTTTTAGGCACAGACAGCGCGCCGCATGCTGCGCATTTAAAAGAGCATGCCAGTGGATGTGCGGGGTGTTACACCGCGCATGCGGCTATGCCTATGTATGCGGAGGCGTTTGATCAGGTTAACGCTTTGGACAAGCTCGAAGGCTTTGCGAGTTTTTATGGGGCGGATTTTTATGGTTTGCCACGTAATTCAGGCACGATCACTTTGCGTAGAGAGAGTTGGATGCCGCCAGAGAGTTTTGCGTTTGGCGATGCGCAATTAAAGCCGCTTCGCAGTGGTGAGTCTTTGCCTTGGCGTTTGGTTTAGAGCTCATTGATTGGCCTCGGCCTTGGGTTGCTGGGTGGCGAGGACTTGGTTCTCTTGCCTCTGAACTTGTCGAAGAATATAGCAATGTTTATTCTGCTTTGAATGCTGTCCATGGATCTGTACTTGCAAATGATTCGAGGGACTCTACTGGGCTACTAGGTGGCATTTCTTTGACGTATAGCGCCAAGAGCGAGGGTGACACTGTTCGGGCTCATACTCGCTTCGCTCACCAAATCGCCCGAGCCAGTGCCACCCTCACTCTTGGCTCTGGGGGTGCGGTGAAGTTTGTTTCTCAGAGTGAACTACCAACCGATATTGCTTATGAGGCGTTTATTTTTTCTCATAAGCGGGTTCCTACGCGGGACAATCTTCATGATTTTTTTAATGGATTGTGTTGGTTGCGGTTTCCGAAAGCAAAATCGCGATTGAATTTTTTGCAGGCGCAAGAGATTTCTTCACAAGGGGTAAGTGCTACGCGCGGACCTTTACGTGACGGTCTAACTTTGTTTGATGAAAACGTTTTGTTACTTCAAGCCTCAGACGACTTATGGCATGCATTGCAAGTGCGTGATTGGAAAAAACTATTTGGTGAGTTGCGCGATGAGTGGCAAAGCGCGCACATTGTCATCTTTGGACATGCATTGTTGGAAAAGTTAGTAACGCCCTATAAATCCATCACTGCGCACTTGTACCGCATTGCATCAAATGTAGATGCACAAGATGACCAAGTCTTAGATGATTGGTTGGCTAGTAACTTGCAACCAAACTTCTTGGCCACCAAACCCTATTTGCCTTTGCCAGTGTTAGGCATTCCAGGGTGGTGGCCAGAAAACGAGGATTTAAGTTTTTATTTAGACACGCAAGTTTTCAGACTTGCTTAGCGAAAAAGCTTTTACGTGCATGCCGCATTAAGCATGAGTTAAGCAGGCAAATAACCTTCTACAGACAAATAACGCTCCCCCGTGTCGTAGTTAAAGCCGAGCACCTTGGCCCCGTGTGGAATATCAGCAAGCTTTTGTGCAATAGCAGCCAACGTCGCGCCAGAAGAAATACCAACCAGCAATCCTTCTTCTTTAGCACTACGCCTGCCAAATTCACGCGCGACTTCTGCGTCTACTTGAATGACGCCATCCAGCAAATCAGTGTGCAGGTTTTTTGGAATAAATCCTGCACCAATGCCTTGAATAGGGTGGGGCGATGGCGCACCGCCTGAAATAACAGGGGACGCTGTGGGCTCCACTGCAAATACTTGCAACTTTGGCCATTTGGCTTTGAGCACTTGGGCAACGCCTGTTAAGTGTCCGCCAGTACCCACGCCAGTGATGATGACGTCTAAACCTTCGGGAAAGTCTGCCAAGATTTCCTGCGCAGTAGTGTGTACGTGCACGTCGATATTTGCTGGGTTCTCAAACTGTTGCGGAATCCATGCGCCGGGTGTTTGTGCTGCGAGTTCTTCGGCACGGGCAATGGCGCCTTTCATGCCTTTTTCGCGGGGCGTTAAGTCAAAGCTTGCGCCATATGCCAGCATCAACCGTCTGCGCTCGATTGACATGCTATCTGGCATGACCAAAACCAGTTTGTAGCCTTTCACCGCCGCGACCATCGCTAATCCGACGCCTGTGTTGCCAGAAGTTGGCTCGATGATGGTGCCACCAGATTTGAGCGCACCAGATTTTTCTGCGGCCTCAACCATGGCCAATGCAATACGGTCTTTGATCGAACCGCCTGGATTCGAACGCTCTGATTTGATCCACACCTGATGTGTGTTGCCAAATAAGCGGTTGACGCGAATGTGTGGCGTGTTGCCAATGGTGTCTAAAACGTTGTTTGCTTTCATGCTTATTTCCTAGTTAGCCTTTGATTTTGCTTGATTTTTTGTTTCAGCGTAGTTGCTACTTAGACTTTAACAACACATACTTATATGCTGCATTTGCAATTCTCTTTAGACCATGTCAGTTGTATGAAAAGAAAGCATTGCTCTTGCAACAGCCTCTCCGACTTTGATGCCATCCACCCCCGCTGACAAAATGCCACCTGCATATCCAGCCCCTTCACCTGCTGGATATAGCCCCGTTATGCTTGGACTTTGCAAGCTGACATCATCACGATCAATTCTTAATGGAGACGAGGTGCGTGTTTCAACGCCTGTCATCACCGCATCATGCATATCAAAGCCTTTTATTTTTTGTCCAAAGAGTGGCAACGCTTCGCGCATAGCATCCGTAACAAACTGAGGAAGCGCATCGTTGAGATGAACCATTTTTACTCCAGGTTTATAGGAAGGTTCAACGCTAGCTAAAGCTGACGATGCTTTGTTAGCAATGAAGTCCCCCACCAATTGCGCCGGTGCTTCGTAATTACTCCCGCCAAGTGTGTAGGCGATAGCTTCAAGTTGCCGCTGCAAGACCAAGCCAGATAAAGGGTGAAATTTATCTATCGCATGAGGCGTATCGTGGCGCACTGCATTACCAATCTCTTGGCCAAGCTCTGTTTCAAATGCGGCAGGGTCTGTGGGGTAATCGGTTGGGTCAATGCCTACGACCAGGCCAGCATTGGCATTGCGCTCATTGCGTGAATATTGGCTCATGCCGTTGGTCACCACGCGTCCTACTTCGCTGGTCGCCGCTACCACCGTGCCACCAGGGCACATACAAAAGCTATAGACAGCACGCCCATTGGCGGCGTGATGCACCAGTTTGTAATCTGCAGCACCAAGCAGTGGATGGCCGGCATGTTGTCCCCAACGCGCGCGATCGATCACGCTTTGCGGGTGCTCAATGCGCACGCCAATAGAAAAAGGCTTGGCTTGCATGGCGACTGCATGGCGGTGCAACATGGTGAAGGTATCGCGTGCACTGTGACCGAGTGCCAACACTACATGGTGCGCGGGGAGGGTGTAAGTTTCATTCGTGGTGTAGTTTTGAATACGTAAAGCGGATATTTGCCTTTTGGCTAGCGTCCCTCCACTTGAATCAAGCTTAGGGTGTGAACCGGTTGTAAAAGGGAGTGCAGCATATTCAATATCCATCACCCGTTGCTCAAACCGAACCTCACCACCTAACCGAATAATTTCTTCACGTAATCCTTCCACCACTTTGACTAACTTAAAGGTGCCGATATGCGGATGCGCCGCAAACAAAATATCTTCAGGCGCACCAAAGCGCACAAACTCTTGCATCACTTTGCGCCCTAAATGTCGTGGGTCTTTGATCTGGCTGTAAAGCTTACCGTCAGAAAAAGTACCCGCACCACCTTCACCAAACTGCACATTGCTCTGCGGGTTCAAGATGTGTTTACGCCATAGTCCCCATGTGTCTTTGGTGCGTTGACGCACAGGTGTGCCGCGTTCGATCACGATGGGCTTTAAACCCATTTGCGCTAAAACCAGTGCCGCAAAAATACCGCAAGGGCCAAAGCCGACAACCACGGGTCTATCTTGTTTTTCTTTGCTCCAATCTGCCGGTGCATGCACGGGCGGCAGCCAAGTCATATTTGGAGTTGCGTTGATATGCGAGTTTTTAACGTGTTTGGCCAATAGTGATTTTTCAAGCGCATCATCAGAAATAGCAACGTCAACAATGTAGACAACCAATAAATTTTGTTTGCGCGCATCAAAACTTCGTTTGAAAACGGTTAAACCACAAACCTCGGCTTTATCTATACCTAACGCTTGAGCAGCCAACTGACGAAGCGCAGTAACAGGATGCGGTGCTAATTTACGATCCTCCTCTGTTTCAGCAGGCGCGTCAGCAGCACGGCGCGCTTCCACTGGAAGCGCAGTAAGTGGCAGTTTGAGTTCAGAGAGTCGAATCACAAGCAAGCGGCCCGTGGCGATCGGGCAAGACAAGAGTTGTTGCAATTATGGGTCGATAATCAATCCGTGAAGCTCGCTAGGCCGTCGCTGGTGCAATCTTGGAAACA
>Ga0214919_10007252_pt1 | contig 15005 bp, 11 predicted proteins | sample LL1503_MetaG_FD_177994 | JGI IMG/M metagenome (GOLD analysis project Ga0214919, IMG submission 177994) | Freshwater microbial communities from Lake Lanier, Atlanta, Georgia, United States - LL-1503 | ecosystem: Environmental > Aquatic > Freshwater > Lake | place: USA: Georgia | collected... | reverse complement strand
CGGCTCGAGGGCGGCGCGGGCAACGATTTCCTCGGGGGTGGGGCGGGTGACGACACCCTGATAGGCGGAATGGGCGATGACGGTCTTGCGGGGGGGGACGGCGCAGACAGCCTAGGCGGCGGCGACGGTGATGACACCCTTGTTGGGCAAGCTGGCGATGACAGGATCTTGGGCGGACTTGGGCGGGACTTTATCGACGGAGGAGATGGCATTGACTCGGTTGATGCGGGCGAAGGCGACGATCTGATCAATGGTGGTCTGGGCAACGACATGATCACCGGTAATTTGGGCAACGATTCTATCTATGGCGACGGGGGTGACGACACCATTGGCGGCGACGAAGGTAATGATGAGATCTTTGGCGGGGACGGCGACGACTATCTCTGGGGCCAAGCGGGGGATGACCGGATCTCTGGAGGCTCGGGCAATGACCGAATTGTCGGCGGCGACGGTAATGACACGATCAGTGGCAATGACGGCGACGATGCGATCGCCGGAGGCTCAGGCATCGACAATCTTTATGGCTTCACCGGCAACGATAATCTCGATGGCGGGGATGGTGGCGACACCCTTCTCGGCATGGAGGGTAATGACAGGATGGATGGCGGTGCAGGCAATGACTATATGGTCGGCGGTGATGGACTCGATACGCTTATTGGCGGTGATGGTAACGACCAGATCGAAGGCAATGACGGCAACGACAGTCTGTCCGGCGGTAACGGAGACGATAGCCTTTACGGCGGTATCGGCAATGACGACCTCGCTGGCGATACGGGCAATGATAATCTGTGGGCAGGTGAGGGTAATGACTTCCTAACCGGCGGTGACGGCAATGACATATTGGTCGGCGGCGCTGGTAAGGACACACTGACCGGTGGGGCAGGGGCCGACGGCTTCTTCTTTACCGCCCTGACTGACAGCACCTCCGCTGCCTCTGACAAGATCACTGACTTCAACCTGTCTCAGGGCGACTATATCGACCTGTCGCGCATCGATGCCAACACGCGCCTAGCAGGCGACCAGGCCTTTAGCTTCGTCAACAGCTTCACCAAGCAGGCGGGGCAAGCCACCTTGACCTATGATGCAGCCTCCAACACCTCCACCTTCAGCGCGGACGTCGACGGGGATGGGGTGGCGGACTTCGTGGTTCAGATTAATGGACAGCAGAACACCAGCCAAGGGTGGGTGCTTTAGGGTTTTGGCGCAGATCCAGCGTAGATGGAATTTTAGGGGATGATGGTTTAATGTCCCCTCAACTGGTGCAGCCTGGCAAAAGCCAGCTTTTGAAACCCGAAGGTCCGATGCCAAAGCCTGAATTTATGAGCCTTGTGCGATCGGCCCTTAAGGCGTGCTCGAGCCATATTGGCTTTGCGGTGCTGTTCAGTGCCCTGATCAATATCCTCTATCTGGCTCCCACCCTCTATATGATGCAGGTCTATGATCGGGTGGTTCCGTCGCAAGGGCTCTTGACGCTCTTTTGGCTGAGCCTCGTCGTCCTTTTGGCCTTGGTCGTGCTCTACAGCTTGGACCTGATGCGCTCGCGCCTGATGGTGCGGGCTGCCCTTCGGTTCAATGAAGAGTTGGCCGGTCAGGTTGTCCATCGGCTCAATGCCGATCAAAGCCGCACCGCAGCCAAGGGGGCCGGGACCCAAGCCTTGCGCGAGTTTGATAATCTGCGTCAGATCATCGCCGGGCAGGGCGGAATCTTGGCCCTGTTCGATATTCCTTGGACCCCGATCTATCTGTTGGCAGCTTTCCTGATCCACCCTGCCTTGGCTGGATTGGTTGTGCTGGGCGGGGCTCTGTTGATCAGCCTTTCGGTGATCAATGACCGCACGGCACGCTCGGCGGCGACGACCAACCAACAAGCCATGACCCGCGCCTACGGCCATCTTGATGCCCTCCTGTCCAAGTCTGAAGTGATCCGGGTGATGGGCATGCAAAAGCGCCTTGAGACGCGGTTCATCGGCGACCGAAACCGGGTGATTGATGCGACGGCAGACCAGCAGATTAAGGCCGCGAAATATTCGGTTTTGGGCAAGTTTATCCGCACCCTGTTACAGTCTGCGGCCCTCGGCCTCGGCGGCTGGCTGGCGGTCACCGGCCATATCACGGTCGGCTCCATCATTGCGGCGTCGGTTCTGCTCAGTCGCGCGCTGCAGCCGCTCGAACAGGTGGCTTCGGCTTGGCCGGCCTTAAACCAGGCGCGGGCGGCGATCGTGACCCTGAACGACCTGTTTGGTGACAATCCAGACCCTGCCCATCAGCCACTGGCCCTGCCGGTACCGACCGGGCGGATTACCATGAACAGCCTGTTCTATCGTGCGCGCGGCGGTGGTCCTATGATCCTGAAGGGTATCAATGTCCAATTGGTGCCCGGTGAGATTGTTGGCCTGATCGGTCCCTCCGGCGCGGGCAAGAGCACCTTTGCCAAGATCGTGGTTGGTGCCTTGAGGCCGGATGCGGGCGATATTCGTATTGATGGCGCGACCTACCGCGACTGGGATGCGGACGCGCTTGGGGTTCATTTTGGCTATATGCCACAGACCAATATGCTGCTGGGCGGCACCATCGCCCAGAACATTTCTCGTTTTTCAAACGTAAGCGAGGCTGACCGCGCTGTGCTCGATGCCCAGATCGTTGAGGCGGCTAAGCGGGCCGGGGTGCATGAGATGATCCTGCAGTTCCCTGACGGCTACAACACCCTGCTATCGAGCACGGGTGAGGGGATGTCGGTGGGACAGGCGCAGCGCATCTCTTTGGCCCGCGCCCTCTTTGGCAACCCAAAGGTCCTTGTGCTCGATGAGCCTAACTCCGCGCTCGATACGCCCGGTGAAATGGCCTTGATCGCGGCTATGACGGAGGCCAAGGCATTTGGTGCAAGCGTGCTGATCATCGCCCATAGGCCCTCTATGTTACAAAATGCTGACCGGGTGATTGTGCTCAATGGCGGCACGATCGAGCGCCAAGGCACACGGGACGAGATTATGGGGCCATCTGCGGTGTCAGAAGGCAAGACGGTCGATCTTCGTCGTCCGGCGGGACAGGCCTGATGGCCAAGCGTGGAAAATTCGCAGCACTGTGGGCAGACATCAACAGTGGCGGCGCCCATTCGCCGCGCCTTGAAATTTGGCTGGGTTCGGCCATTGCGGGCCTGTTCTTTGTCGGCTTTCTCGGGTGGGCCGCCTTTGCCCCCTTGGATGCTGCTGCGATCACAGAGGGCGTGGTCAGTGTGGCAGGTAATCGCCAAGCGGTTCAACCACGCAACGGCGGTGTCGTCACCGAGCTCAATGTCGATGAGGGCCAAACGGTCAAGCGCGATCAACTCCTGCTCAAGATCGGTACGCCCGATACCGATGCGGTTGAGCGCAGTCTGGCCGGCGAGGTCATTTCCTTGTTGGCGCAGCGCGCGCGCCTGAGGGCGGAAAGCACAGGCCAAGTGAGCTTTGCCGCCCCGCCCGAATTTGCCGCCCTGACCGGCCGGGATAAGACCTTGGCCGATGTGGCTATGGCCGAGCAAAGGCATTATGCGTCCGTCCGGGCCCAGTCCAACAGCGCAGCCACCTCGGTCCTCCAGCAGCGCATTGATCAGTACAGGGTTCAAAATGAGGGTTTGGCCCGGCAGGTGGGCTTCAACCGAAAGCAACAGGACCTGGTCGGCGCGGAATTGGACGGCCTGAAAAAGCTGGCTGTCGACGGCTATGTCTCGACCAATCGGGTGCGCGGCACTGAACGCGTCGCCGCCCAGCTTGATGGCGAGACGAGCCGCAATGAGACCGAGATCAGCCGCAACATCTCGGCCATGGCAGAGATCAACAGTCAGATCCTCTCGACCCGAAGAAAGGTTCTAGAGACCATTTCCGATGAGATGGCTGCGACCGAGGCACGTTTGGTTGACCGCTTGCCCAAATGGTCGGCGGCCAAGGAGATCGTCGTCCAGTCCTTGATCAAGGCCCCATCCAGCGGCCGCGTGGTCGGTTTGAAGATCTACACGGTTGGCGGTGTGGTGTCGGCTGGAGAGCACCTGATGGATATTGTCCCTCAGGACCGCGGCATCGTGATCGACGCCATGTTGCGCCCTTCGGATGCGGCAGAGGTCCAGATCGGTATGCCAGCGACGATCCGTCTTAGCGTCTTCCATGACCGCAAGGCACCGGTGCTAAAAGCGGTTGTGTCAGATGTCTCCGCCGATAGCTTTGTCGATGAGAAGTCAAGGGCAAGGTTCTTCAATATCGAGGTCCGTATCCCCGAGGCGGAGTTGCTAAAGATCAGCAAGTCCAAGGGCCATTTTGACCTCAGGCCCGGCCTCAATGTCGAGGTCATCGTCCCATTGCGTAAGCGCACAGCCTTGACCTATCTGACCGAGCCCATCGGCAAAGCCTTAACCCGCGTGGGGCGCGAGCCCTAGGGGTTCTAAGTCAACGTCTAGAGCAATCTGAGGGGTTTAACTAAGGCCTCCATGGCACATCGTTAGGATCATCCTCTGCATCCTTTGCCTCAGGCCATTCGTCCTGATCGAGATCGTCGTCCTCATAGGGCGTTGCTTCTAGGTCGGGGAGGGTAGGGCGTGCGGATACTTCGGGATGGTTGGACGCAGGACGTAAAGAGGCTGTCGAGGACGCAGGCTGATGGCGCAGCAGCGCTTCAACGCGGGTCAGCCAGCGGCGGGCCTCGCGAATTTCGGTCGCAGGGTTGGTCGCGTCGCGGCGGTTTTCATCCCCTTCGGTCCATAGTTCTAGGATGAATTCAGGGTGCCTCGGATCGTCGAAGATCAGCCGTAGATGGACCTCTTGGGCATCGGCGGCCACCTGATCCAGCGCGCGGCGTGCCTCACCGCGATAGGCTCTAGCCACCACCCGGCCATCGACCTCCAACTCCGCGCCGATCAACAGGTGCAAACCATAGAGCCGTGCCTTGGCTCCGCCCTCGGCGAGGACCAGCACCTGAGGCGGCTCCAAACGAATGGCGAGGGCGGCATTACGGCCCTTGGCGATGATCTGGTCGTCTGGTTCGCCCTCGAGCACCCGATGGATGATCCGGCTAAGCCGCCGCGTCTCGTTGCCCCGCCGCGCCAAGAGGCTCGCCAAGGCGGTCACGGCGGCACCGGTTGCGCCAACCAGCAACCCTATGCGGATCAGATCATTCATAGACCAGACGATAGGCAGATTTTCGGGTGAGGCCTAGGGGTGTTGAATCCGCGTCCCCCTACCCCGGCTGCGCCGGTACTTCCCCCAGAGGGGGAAGATCTTGGTTTGTTACTGCCGCGTTCCCCGCGAAGGCGGGGATTTAGACCCTTTCACTCAGGCGGGAAGCGGTACTCTGGATTCCTGATTTTGCGGAGGATCGGCGTAGGGTGAGTAGATGAACACCCCCCTCTCCCAACCCCCTCTCCCTCAAGGGGAGAGAGGGCTTATTGTTCCTAGCCCTCTCCCTGAGGGAGAGGGTTGGGTGAGGGCCTTGTTTGGTATTTTCGGTCTGGTTCCCCGCCTGTGCGGGGAACATGGATATTGCAGTTCCAAAACGGTCCCTTACCTGCGTCATTGCGAGGCGCATTGCGCCGAAGCAATCCAGGGGAACATCTCCATAGGTCCGCGTCATCACCCTGGGTTGCTTCGCTTTGCTCGCAATGACGCGGTTAGGTGGCCTCTACAGGTCCAAACTAATCACCACCGGCACGTGATCCGAAGGTTTCTCCCGCCCGCGCACGTGGCTGTGGATCTCACAGCCCCTCAGCCGATCGGCGGCCTGCGCGGACAAGAGCATGTGATCGATGCGGATGCCGTTATTTCGTGGCCAGGCACCGGCCTGATAGTCCCAGAAGGTGTAGGCGTGCTCGGTCCCGACGATCTGTTTGTGCGCCTCAGTCAGGCCCAGCCATTGCAGTTCGCGAAAGGCGGCGCGGCTTTCGGGTTGGAACAGGGCGTCGCCTGCCCAGGCTGCCGGGTCATAACAGTCGCTGGGCTCTGGAATGACATTGTAGTCGCCCGCGAGGACCAGCGGCTCTTCGTGGGTCAGCAGAGATTGGGCATGGGCCTTCAGCCGTTCCATCCAAGCCAGCTTATAGGTGAATTTCTCGGTTCCAATCGGATTGCCATTGGGCAGATAGATTCCGCCGACCCGCACGGGCTTTGGCGCGCCGATCAGGGCCTCGATATAGCGCGCCTGTTCGTCGGTCTCATCGCCGGGCAGGCCGCGCCTCACATCCTCCATCGGATATTTCGATAGCAGAGCCACGCCATTATAGGTTTTTTGCCCATGGACGGCGACATTATAACCTAAGGATTCAAAGGCTTCGGACGGAAACTTCTCATCGACACACTTGATTTCTTGCAGGCAGGCGACGTCGGGGTTGGCCTCTTTGAACCAGTCCAGAACCCCTTCAAGGCGGGCATTGATTGAGTTGACGTTCCAGGTGGCAATGCGCATGTCGGCCTTCTTGTCCGGTCAAGACCGAACCACAGTCAGGTTAGATGGAGAAGCTAACGCCGCAGCCGCAGCTGGACTTGGCGTTGGGATTGCGGACCCGAAACTCGGCGACGGCCAGTTCGTCAACAAAGTCGATCTCTGAGCCAATGAGCAGCTCGAGCGATACGGGGTCGATCAGGGCCACCGCCTCATCGCATTGAATGCGCAGATCGTCCTCTTCGGCCTGTTCGATCAGGTCGAAATTATATTGAAAGCCAGAACAGCCGCCCGCATCGACGGCGACGCGCAACATCAAGCTGCGGCCTTCGGTGGTGCTCAGGGCCTTGATCCGGGCAGCAGCAGCCGGTGACAGGGTCACGGGCAGGGACGGCTTGCGGGCCGAGGGCAGGGTGATTGTCGCGGTGACCATGGCCGTTTATGGACTTTTCGAATGCCGGATAGGCGAAAGTGGTTCGTAACCTCTATATGATAACTCATCTTTGCCCAACAACGGGGCGATATGTGGAAATATTTGATGGACGCGGAATTGAGCGGGCCATCTGGAAACCCAAATGGCGAATTTTCATCCCCCTGCGCGTGTCCTCTTTGCTGAAAACCCTGACCATTCCAAGGGCCGCCGGTTCAAGGAAGATGAGAGCCGCACACGCACCCCCTTTGCGCGCGATCGGGATCGGATCATCCACGCCTCGGCCTTTCGCCGCTTGAAGGAAAAGACGCAGGTCTTTGTCGCCCATGAAGGCGACCACTTCCGCACCCGCCTGACCCACTCGCTCGAGGTGGCTCAGGTCGCGCGGTCGATCGCCACGGCCATGGGACTGGATGCCGATCTCAGCGAAACTATCGCCTTGGCCCACGATCTGGGTCATCCGCCCTTTGGCCATGCAGGCGAAGATGAGCTACAAAAGGGCATGGAGCCCTACGGCGGCTTTGACCACAACGTCCAGACCTTCCGTGTCGTCGCCAAGCTCGAGCACCGCTATCCCGACTTTGAAGGTCTGAACCTGACGTGGGAGACGCTCGAGGGGATCGTCAAACATAATGGCCCGGTGATCGACAAGCTCAGCCGTCCGTCATGGAGCGCCATTGCTGAGTTTAATGCCGACTATGACTTGGGCCTTGAAACCTGGGCCTCGGCGGAAGCGCAGGTCGCAGCCCTCGCCGATGATATTGCCTACAACAATCACGATGTTGATGACGGCTTGGCGGCGGGCCTGTTCCAGATCGAAGAACTGCTCGACATTCCCTTGATTGGCCCAGAGCTGCGCGCTGTTCAGGCCGAACGTCCTGGGCTCGATGACCGCCTGACCCGGCTCGAGGCTGTGCGCCGCATGATCGGGGTGATGGTCAATGATGTGATGGCTGAAACCCAGCGCCGGGTTATCGCGGAAGGGGTGGATTCGCCTGATGCCGTTCGGCACATGTCGCGCGCTCTGGTCGCCTTTTCCCCGGACATGGCTGAGGATCTGGCCGTTCTGCGCGCCTTCCTCCACACCCGGATGTATCACCACTGGCGCGTCAATCGCACCCGCAGCCAAGCGCGCCGGATCCTTGCCGACATGTTCCAGCTCTTTATGGAGGAGCCTGACGTCCTGCCGCGCGAATGGCTTGTACGGGCTCAGGAAAGCGATGATGTCGGTAAGGCCCGCGTGGTTTGCGACTATATCGCCGGCATGACCGACCGGTTCGCAATCGAGGAACATCGCAAGCTGTTCCAGCTTGAAATCTGGAACTGAGCCTCGGTTGAAGCCATCGGTTCAGCCTAGGGCGCGGGTCGGCTAGACTGTGTCGCTAGAAAGCGATTCGATTCGCTTGCCCCTTTTGTTTTGATGATGGCCATTTCGGCTTTCGGAGCCTCTGCGATGTCTGAATTCGATCGCGGCGCCTACACGCCACAGACCGACTCTCCCCTGTCTTTCGACGCGCGAACCACGCGGCGGCCGGGTGGGCGTCCCTTACCGATGGCCCTGTTGGTCAGTTGCTTGATCCTCGCGGTTCTGGTCGTGGCCATTGTCCTGTTCTATCGCAGCGGCGTGCGCAGCGCCGGTCAGGCTCCTCAGCCCGTCGGTGCGCCGGTTGCAGCCATGAAGGCGGCGCCATCAGCGGCAGACCAGCCCGTCGATGCCGCTGCTGGCCTGCAGGTCTATAAGGCCGAGGCCCCCGAAGCCGTCGAGCCACCCCCCACCTTCACCCCCGGCCCTGAGCAGCCCGGCGCGCGCCCTGCCGCGACCGCACCGGCGCCCTTACCGGCGGCGGCACCGGCCACCACGGCTCCTGTGGCTGGCGCGCCCTTGCCCGTCACGCCCCTGCCGGTGAAGCCCCTTTCGGTAAAGCCCTTACCCGTTAAGCCACTCGTTGCGCCCGCGCCTCAGCCTGCTGCTCAGCTCAAGCCAGCGCCCGCTGCGCCGGTCGCCGTCAAGGCCCCGGCTGTGGTCAAACCTATCGCGGCTAAGCCCGTCTTAGCGAAGCCTGTCGAAGCCAAGCCGGTGGTCGCTAAGCCCGCCGCTACGCCTCCTGCTGCCAAGGGCAACGTCTATATTCAGATCGGTGCCTTCTCGACGGCGGCTCTGGCCGATAAGGGCTGGAGCGATATTGCCAAGGCCTTCCCAAAGCCTATGGCGGGCAAGACCAAGTCGGTTGTGCCGCTTCCCAAGGATGGGGGAACGCTCTACCGCACAGCCATTGGCGGCTTTGCGTCCAAGGCCGATGCCGATGCCTTCTGCGCCAGCCTCAAGGCGGCGGGGAAGACCTGTTTCGTTAAGGCCAACTAGGAACCTGACCCCATGACCTCACGGGCCTGTATCCTTGGCTGCGCTGGAACGGTCCTGAGCGATCAGGAACGGACCTTTTTTCGCGATGTGCGTCCGTGGGGCTTCATCCTCTTTGCGCGCAATATCGAGACCGCTGACCAGACCCGCGCCCTGATCGCTGCCCTGCGTGAGGCGGCCGATGATGAGGGGGCCTTGGTCTTTGTCGATCAGGAGGGGGGGCGGGTTCAGCGTCTGCGCCCACCGCTCGCGCTCAATCGCAGGCCCGCCGAGCCGTTCGGCGCGCTCTATGCCACCGATCCAGAAGCGGCCCTAGAAGCGGTGCGGTTGAACCATCGGCTCTTAGCCCATGAACTGACAGCGCTTGGCTTTGATGCCGATTGCGCGCCTTGCCTAGATCTGCGCCATCCCGGTGCCCACGACATCATCGGCAACCGCTCCTTTTCGCAGGACCCCGCCGTGGTTGCGGCCCTCGGCCAAGCGGCGATGGATGGTCTGATGCAGGGTGGTGTCGCGCCCGTGATCAAGCATATTCCCGGCCATGGCCGCGCCTTTGCTGACAGCCATCTGGAACTGCCCGTCGTTGAGACCCGCCGCGCGGAACTCGAGGCTAGCGATTTTGCGCCGTTCAAGGCCCTCAAGGCCGCGCCCATGGCCATGACCGCCCACGTCGTCTTTACAGCCATTGATCCAGCGGCCTGCGCTACCGTCTCCGCCACCGTGACCCAAGAGATCATTCGCGGCCATATGGGCTTTGACGGCCTATTGATGAGCGACGACCTGTCGATGAAGGCACTGGGCGGCAGCTTTGCGAGCCGCACTGAAGCCTCGCTCGCGGCAGGGTCCGATGTTGTGCTCCATTGCAATGGTGATCCTACCGAAATGGTCGAGATCATCAGCAAGGTACCCGAACTGTCAGGCCGGGCCGCTGAGCGGGCGGCCGCTGCCCGGGCCTGCGCCCGTCAGGTGAAGCCCTTTGATCTGGCCGAGGCCGAAGCCTATCTGGCCCGCTTGGGGCTGGCAGGCGCGAACGCATGAGCACAGGCTTTCAGCCCAGCCTCGACTTTGAAGCCGCCGCCTCGGCTGCGGAAGATGGCGAGGCGCTGATTATCGACATTGAGGGCTATGAAGGCCCCCTGCATGTGTTGCTGGCTCTGGCCCGCACCCAGAAGGTCGACCTGATGAAGCTATCGGTCATGAAGTTGGCCGAACAATATCTCGCCTTCGTCAATCAGGCCCGCCGGGTCCGGTTCTCCTTGGCGGCGGACTATCTGGTGATGGCCAGTTGGTTGGCCTATCTGAAATCACGGCTGATGCTGCCCAAGCCAGAGCGCAAGGCCGAAGAGGGGCCACCGCCAGAAGATATGGCCGCAGCGCTGGCCTTTCGGCTGGCCAAGCTCGATGTCATGCGCCGCGCGGTGGAAGAGCTCAATAAGCGTCCGCAACTTCGCCGTGACGTATTTATGCGCGGCGATCCGCAGGCGGTGAAGATCGTCTCGCACAGCCGCCTGACGGGCGAACTCTATGAACTGGTTCAGGCCTATGTCGAGCAGCGCCGCCGCGAGGTGGTGCGCTATTATCATCCTCGTGCCCCGCAAGCCTATCCGTTGGACGATGCGCGGGTGCGTCTGCGTCACAAGTTGCCGGAACTGACCGGTTGGACCTCGCTAGAGGATGTCGCGCCCCACAGCGTGGATCTTGGGCTAGAGGAGGGGCCAAGCCGGGCCTCTTATGTGGCCTCAACCCTTTCGGCCAGTCTCGAACTGGTCAAGGAAGGCGCGCTTGAGGCGCGTCAGATAGAGGCCTTTACCGAGGTCTATATTCGCGCTCGGGCCTTGGCCCGGGTAGATGATCTGGTCGTCGATGAGGCGCAAGCATGAGTGATTTTGAAACCACGGAACGCTCGGTCGAGGCCCTGTTATTTGCAGCCGCAGAGCCCCTGTCGGCCAGTGACCTGACGCGCCGCTTGCCCGATGGGGCGGATGTCGGGCGCGCACTGATGGCGCTCAAGCAACGCTATGTCGGGCGCGGTATCGAACTGGCCTGCGTCGCCGATCGCTGGCGGTTTCAGACGGCGGAAGACCTGTCCTATCTGATGACCGAAGAGCGTGAAGAGCCACGTCGTCTGTCACGGGCGGCGCAAGAGACCCTCGCCATCATTGCCTATCACCAGCCCGTCACCCGCGCCGAGATCGAACAGATCCGAGGCGTTCAGGCCAGCCGAGGCACGCTGGATGTGCTGCTCGAACTGGACATGGTGCGGTTGAGGGGGCGCAGACGTTCTCCGGGCCGGCCCGTGACCTATGGCACCTCTGATCTGTTCCTTGAGCACTATGGCTTGGCTAGCCTCGGTGACCTGCCCGGTGCTGCGGATATGAAGGCGCTGGGTCTGCTGGGCATGGATCTGCCGCAGGACTTCCATGTGCCGGACCCGACCGGCGGCGGCGATGATGAGGATCCCCTCGAGTCCGAAGACAGCCCCGAGTTCCATCAGGACTTCCTGCTCGAAGGCTAGGCCCCGCTATAGTCGTTGCGGCTTTCGCGCCTGCCAATATCGGTGACGGGGTGGCGCAGACGCTGGAGAGACGCCTGCATGGCGATATAGCCTGCCCCGACGGCCGGATCGAAGGCTTCCCAATCGCGGATATCGATCCCGGCAAGGTTTGGGACGACCAGCACGTCGCTGGCTTCGCGGCTGGCGATCAGGTCTCGGCCGGTTGACACCGTTCCTGCCCGCATCAGCAGGGCCACAATCGGTGGGCCCTGACGCCATTCTCCAGACCAGAACCACCGCCATAGAGACGGGGGAGGGGCGACATCTGTGGCGCTTAAGCCCCTGGCACGGGAGACGTCAACGGCTACGATTGGCCCTCGATGCATGTTGCGCAGGACGTCGGCGGGAAGGTTCTTCATCACCCCGCCATCGACCAGAACATTGTCGCCGTCATTCACCGGCGGCAAGATGCCCGGCAGGGAAAGCGAGGCGCGCAAGGACCATCTCAGCTGGCCGCGGGCATGGAGTTGGTAGGTCCCCAAGGTCAGATTGGACGAGATGCAGAAGAAGGGTAGCCACAGGTCGGCAATCTGAAAGTCGCCAAAATGTTCTTGCAGCCGCTCCTCCACCTTGAGGCCCCGGGTCATGGCGATCATCGGAAAGGCGATGTCATCCAAGGGGCTGGAGTCGACAAAGGCCTTGCGAATGCGCCAATCGATCTCATCATCATCCCAGCCCATGGCCAAGGCCGCCGCGATCACCGCCCCCATCGAGGTGCCGCAGACAAAATCGATCGGCGTGTCACTTTCCCTCAAGGCCTTAATCGCCCCAATATGGGCATAGGCCCTTGCGCCGCCGCCCGAGAGCACCAAACCCACGGCCATGCCGGTGAAGAACCGCGCCATTCGGGCATAATGGTCGTCTGAACCGTCCTTAATGTGAAACAGTTGAGCCGCTGGCAGGCGGTCCAGCCAAGCCTCGGATCCTGAAGGCAGCAGACAGTCAGCCGACTGGATCAAGATCAGGTCGATGAGGCGCTGTCTCAGTAGGGGCTCGGGCAAAACTGTCGGCACGCAGTCCTCAGGCGAGCCATCACCCTTGGCCATCAGGAACAGCCGATCCACCTGACGGCCAACGACATTTTTCCAATAGGTCTCATGGGCTTCGGCGACATAGAGGATGAAGTCGTGACCCTCTTCGGCGGTTGAAAACCACTCGGTCGATGAGCGTTCGGCCTCAACACCCATCACGCAGATCGAATAGCCCAGTTGTCGAACCGCATGGGCAATCTGTTCGACCTGGTCGCGCGCCTTAACCTCGTTGGTCATGCCATAGAAGCCAAAGACGCTTGGAGACCCAAGGGACACTCGGTTGGCTGTCTGCCGTGCACGCTGGATCATCAGCCTTGCCAACTGCGCCATGATCTTAGCGTCTTCATCAGCGGCCTTGAAGAAGGCGGCGCGCGTTAGGGCAAGGATTTCACTGTCGCGCAGGGCAACAACCTTGGCCGAGTGGACGGTACCGGAGATCATCGCCATCTCGCCCGCCGGTTCGCCCGGTCGGATCACCCCCAGAAAATGCGGGTCCATCCCCTCATCTTGCCGAATGGCCCCCAGCCGTCCGGCCCGCAGAAAATAGATATGGTCCGCCTCTTCACCGGCCTCATAGAGGGTCGATCCTCCGGGCAAGGAGAAGGTCACCACGTCCTGCGCGAACCTGGACTCTAGGAACAGCCGCGAGAGCGCTGTGTCGGCCAGATGGTGGGGCAACTTCATAAGAGGCAGGCTAATGCCCCCTTGAGCGTTTGGCGAATGAGTTTTGCAAGGATGCTTGCCCAACTTGCGAGGCGCGGCCTAAGATCGACCGGTTGGCGAGCCTCAATCAAAGAAAAATAAGCCGAAATGAGCCGAATTATCTCCAAGATCGACCCGGGTTCTGCGGCATTTCAGGCCAATCACGCGCTCAATGAGGGCTTGGCTCAGGCGCTTCGCCAGCGAACGGATCAGGCGGCGCTCGGTGGCCCAGCCTCAGCACGTGAGCGTCATGTCTCGCGGGGCAAGCTCTTGCCTCGGCAGAGGGTCGAACGACTGCTGGATGTCGGTGCGCCCTTTCTTGAAATCGGGGCTCTGGCCGCCAACGGCATGTATGATGATGAGGCCCCTGCGGCTGGAATCATCACCGGCATTGGGCGGGTCAGCGGGCGCGAAGTGATGATCGTTGCGAACGATGCCACCGTCAAAGGCGGGGCCTATTTCCCGATCACCGTCAAAAAGCACCTACGGGCGCAAGAGATCGCCGAGCAGAACCGTCTGCCCTGCATCTATCTGGTCGATTCTGGCGGGGCGAACCTGCCACATCAGGCCGAGGTCTTCCCGGACCGCGACCATTTTGGCCGCATCTTCTTCAATCAAGCTCGGATGAGCGCCCAAGGCATCGCCCAGATCGCCTGCGTTATGGGTTCCTGCACCGCAGGCGGGGCCTATGTTCCGGCCATGAGCGATGAGTCCGTCATCGTCCGGGGGCAGGGCACGATCTTTCTGGGCGGTCCGCCGCTGGTCAAGGCTGCGACCGGCGAGATCATTTCCGCAGAAGATCTGGGCGGGGCCGATACCCACGGTCGCCGCTCGGGCGTGGTCGATCATGTGGCCGATGATGATGAGCATGCCCTCGAGATCGTCCGGTCGATTGTTGCCAACCTGAACACGGTCAAGCGGGTCGAGATGGACGTGGCCGAGCCCAAGCCGCCGCGTCTGGATCCGGCGGAGCTCTACGGCATTGTCCCGGCGGATGTGCGCGCGCCCTATGATGTGCGTGAGGTGATTGCCCGCATCGTCGATGACAGCCATTTTGATGAGTTCAAGCCGCTCTATGGCACGACCCTCGTCACTGGTTTTGCGCGGATTTGGGGCTATCCGGTGGCCATATTAGCCAATAATGGCGTGCTGTTCTCAGAAAGCGCCCTGAAAGCAGCCCACTTTATCGAATTGGCCTGTAAGCGCGGCATTCCGCTGGTCTTCTTGCAAAACATCTCCGGCTTCATGGTCGGCGGGAAGTACGAGGCGGGCGGCATCGCCAAGGACGGGGCCAAGATGGTGACGGCGGTGGCCAGCGCCAATGTCCCGAAATTCACGGTCCTGATCGGCGGCAGCTTTGGCGCTGGCAATTACGGCATGTGCGGCCGCGCCTACAGCCCGCGCTTCCTGTTCAGTTGGCCCAACAGCCGCATCAGCGTCATGGGCGGGGAGCAGGCCGCAAGCGTTCTGGCCACCATCAAGCGCGATGGCATGGAGGCCCGTGGCCAAGACTGGCCTTTGGAGGAC
>Ga0214919_10007251_pt1 | contig 15006 bp, 12 predicted proteins | sample LL1503_MetaG_FD_177994 | JGI IMG/M metagenome (GOLD analysis project Ga0214919, IMG submission 177994) | Freshwater microbial communities from Lake Lanier, Atlanta, Georgia, United States - LL-1503 | ecosystem: Environmental > Aquatic > Freshwater > Lake | place: USA: Georgia | collected... | reverse complement strand
GCGTTCCGGCACGGTCAATGCTCTTGCCGTTGGTCGATAGCCGCCATTCGGCCATACCTGCGGCAAACACCTTGGCCACGGGCAATTCATTCTGGCTATGTGTTTTGGCGAACGCCGCGATGTCGGAACTGCCCCAAAATTCGCGCTCAAATGTGTCGCTCTTCTTGTTAATACCGGACATTTTTACGGTGAAGCTGAGGATGATTGTCCATCCCCAGACGCTGGCCAGCGCGAGGCCAATGATGACCGACTTGACCACCAAATCGGCATCCAGAAACAGTTTGATTGGTGAAAAACCCACATTTTGGGTCGCGATGAGCAGGTCCATGAATATCCTATTCTGCGTGTCTGTTGATAATAGGCTGGAACGCCGCAACCCATTGCGCAGGTTGCCGGCGCGGTTTGCCGTCTGGTGAAACAAAGGCCGCAGTTACCTGGGCCTCGGTGAGTATGTCGTCGCCGCGCATGACGGTTTGATGAATGTCGCAACTGGCCGCGCGCACCGCTTCGACCTTGCTGATGACCACCAGGGCATCGTCAAAATGCGCAGGGCGGCGATATTTGATATGCATTTCGGTAACCGCATAGGCGCCTTGGTCCGCCGCATGCACCGTGCGCTGGTCAATGCCAACGCAAGCGAGCATGTCCGAACGCGCGCGCTCCATGAAGTGCAGATAGCGCGCATGGTAGACGACGCCCGAAAAGTCGGTGTCCTCAAAATAAACCCGCACGGCAAACATGTGCCGCGCGCCGTCAAAATGGCCATGATAGGGAGTAGGGACGGTCATCAATGAAATGCTTAACCGTTGTGGAGTCCGGCGGGAAGAGTTTTTAGTTTGCGTGCGCTCAATTGGTCGCCTGAAGGACTCCGCACAACGTTACACGTCAAATAATCCGTCTTGTGATCCGGCTGGCGGATTTAGGCCAAGATGCTTCCAGCCCGGCGCATTGAGGCAACGGCCCCGCGCCGTGCGCGCGATCAGGCCCAATTGCAGCAGATAAGGCTCAACCACATCCTCGATTGTGTCGCGCGGTTCCGATAGGCCAGCGGCAAGCGCCTCAACGCCAACAGGGCCACCGCGATAGATATCCGCGATCATGTGCAAATAGCGCCGGTCCATCGCATCAAGGCCAAGCGCGTCCACTTCAAGCCGGTTGAGCGCGCCATCCGCAATTTTGGCGGTGACGACGGGCTCGCCTGCCACATTGGCAAAGTCGCGCACGCGGCGGAGCAAGCGTCCGGCAATACGCGGGGTGCCGCGCGCTCGCTTGGCAATCTCGTTCGCGCCATCGGGGGCAATGCCCAGATCCAGCAACCGCGCCGCGCGGGTGACAACCAGTTCAAGCTCTGCATGCGTGTAAAAATTGAGCCGAACCGGAATGCCGAAGCGGTCGCGCAATGGCGTGGTCAGCAACCCTTGCCGCGTGGTTGCGCCAACAAGGGTGAACGCCGGCAAATCGATGCGCACAGACCGCGCCGACGGGCCTTCGCCGATCATGATATCCAGCGCACGGTCCTCCATTGCGGGATACAGAATTTCCTCGACCACGGGGCTTAAGCGGTGGATCTCGTCAATGAACAGGACGTCGCCATCTTCCAAATTGGTCAACAACGCCGCCAAGTCACCCGATTTGGCGATGACGGGGCCGGACGTCGCGCGGAAACCCACGCCCATTTCCTTTGCGACAATCTGCGCCAATGTTGTCTTGCCAAGCCCTGGGGGTCCAAAGAACAGCACATGGTCCAATGGCTGCCCACGACCCTTTGCCGCCTCAATAAACACCCGCAAATTGTCCCGCGCCGCAGCCTGACCGATGAACTCGGCAAGCGTTTTGGGCCGCAAGGCGGCGTCGATATCTTCTGGCCGCTTGTCCGGCGTGGTGAGGCGGTCGTCGCTCACCGCGACGCCCTCTTCAACGCCAGTCGGACCAATGCATCAAGCGTGGCATCGGGGCCCAATTCTTCGACAGCCAGCGCCACGGCGCCCCCCGCCTCGCCGGGCTTGAAGCCCAGATTGCCGAGCGCCGACATTGCGTCTTGTGCGTGGTTGCCAGCCGCGGCACCTGTTGCCATCAGCTTCGCGCCGCCGCCGATGCCCGCGAGTGCGCCGACCTTATCCTTCAATTCATTGACGATGCGGCTGGCAAGTTTCGGGCCAACACCATTGGCGCGCGAGACCATCGCCGCGTCACCGCTGCCGATGGCGAGGGCCAAGTCCTGAGGTTCAATCGCGGACAATATCGCCAGCCCGACCTTGCCGCCTACACCCTGCACGCCCGTCAGCAAGCGGAACCAGTCGCGTTCTTCGCGCGTGGCAAAGCCGATGAGGCGCATGTCGTTTTCCGACACCTGCATTTCGGTAAAGACGGTGGCAAAATCATCCGTCTTGCCCAATGCCGATAATGTCCGCGCGCTGGCCTGCACCAGATAGCCAACGCCATTGACGTCGATTACCAGATGGTCAACGCCCGTTTCGTCAATGCGGCCATATAGCTTTGCAATCATTCTCGCGGGTTAGCTGTTCGTTACCAAATCGGCAAGCAAAAGAGAACATCGTGGGAACAGGGGCAGCAAATCTGCGTGAACCCATTAACCCCTGATATGATGCGCATGGGTGATGGCCACCGCCAACGCGTCCGCCGCATCCTGCCCCGCAAGTTTTAACCCCGGGAGCAGTATGCGGAGCATCGCCTGCACCTGCTCCTTTTCCGCCTTGCCCGTGCCAACAACGGATTTCTTCACCAACCGCGCGGCATATTCGGTTACGGGCGTGTGGTTGCGCGCTGCACCCAAAAGCACCACGCCACGCGCTTGCCCAAGCTTCAGCGTCGATTGCGGGTTTTTGTTGACGAACACTTCTTCGACCGCGGCATAATCGGGACGAAAATGGTCAAGTACGGCCCGCAGTTTCTCGTCGAGCATCACCAGCCGGCTCGCCAATGGCATTTTGGCGTCGGTTTCAATTTCACCATTGTCGATATGCGACAGGCGGTTGCCTTCCTTACGGATGACACCCCAGCCAGTGGTCCCAAGGCCGGGGTCGAGACCCAAAATAATCATGACGACATGATCATCCCAGCTTCGCCATCACCTCGTCGGACACATCGAAATTGCCCCAGACAGTCTGAACATCGTCGTCGTCTTCCAGAGCATCAATCATTTTTAGCAGGGTCGCGGCATTGGCTTCGTCCACCTCGACCAGAACTTGCGGCTTCCATGCGAGCTTCGCACTTTCGGCCTCGCCAAGCGTCGCCTCGAGCGCCTTGGCGACTTCATGCAGGCTATCCATCGCGGTCCAGATGCTGTGTTCGTCTTCGCTTGATTCCACATCTTCCGCGCCGGCTTCCAACGCGGCTTCAAACACGCTGTCGGCGTCGCCTGCATTGATCGAATAGGTGATTAGGCCCATCCGGTCGAACCCATGGCTCACCGCGCCCGATGCGCCAAGATTGCCGCCATTTTTGCTAAATGCCGTGCGCACATTGGTCGCGGTGCGGTTACGGTTGTCGGTCAATGCCTCAACGATGATCGCAACGCCGCCGGGGCCATAGCCTTCATAGCGCATTTCATCGTAGCTTTCCGCGTCGCCGCCTGCTGCCTTGTCGATCGCACGCTGGATATTATCCTTGGGCATAGATTGCGCCTTGGCTGCGTTGACGGCAAGGCGCAGACGCGGGTTCATGTCGGGATCGGGCATGCCCATTTTCGCCGCAACGGTTATTTCGCGCGAAAGTTTGGAAAACTGCGCCGAACGTTTCTTGTCCTGCGCACCTTTACGATGCTGGATATTCTTGAATTTGCTATGGCCTGCCATGGCTCTGCTCTTCTCTGGCTAAAGGATAGGATACCGCGCCCTTACATCAGGCGCACGCCATTGGGCAAGCCATGTGCTTTAACGCAACTCCACCGCAGTCGCTGACGACGTTGCCATCGTCATTTATCCGTCGTCAGGTCCTGATCAAGACGGCGACGGGGTGCTGCTGCGGCGTTACGCGAGGCCAAGAGCCGATTTATAGGTGTCGAGGATCGCTTCCATTTCCTGACGATCGTCTTGGGTCATTTTGCGTAAACGCACGATCTGGCGCATGATTTTCGCATCATAGCCTTGGCTCTTGGCTTCGGAATACACATCGCGGATGTCGTCGGCGATGCCCTTTTTCTCTTCTTCCAGACGCTCGATGCGCTCAATGAAAAGACGCAGTTGATCGGCTGCGATATTGCCTTCGGCCATTATATTCTCCCTGTGGTGTTGGTTGGGGGCAGAGGCCCCGAATCAAGATGACAGCGCCTTAATGCGAAGGGGCGTTTTTCGCCACGCTTTCCTGCATGCGTTGCAATTGCGCGGGCGTTGCTTCGCTTTGATATTTTGCTTTCCATTCCGACGCTGGCATGCCGTGGATCAGCGTGCGCGCTTCATCCTTGGTTAGCTGTCCGTCGGCTTCCATCACCCAGTCGGCCAGGCAATTGCGGCAAAATCCGGCTAGGCCCATCAAATCGATGTTCTGCGCATCATGCCGGTGTTGCAGATGTGCGACGAGGCGGCGAAATGCCGCGGCGGCGGCGGCGTCTGAAATGTGCGTGTCCTGTTGCATAGCTATGCGCCCTTTCCGTTGTTGATGTGCCGCGTTATGGGGAAGGTGAACGTCAAAATCCAGATCGCGGAGCCAATTTCATGCAATATCATAAGCCACGCATGCGCAAGGTCCGCATATTGGCGACATTGGGCCCAGCGAGTGACACGCCAGAAATGATCGAAAAGCTTTTCCGTGCAGGCGCAGATGCTTTCCGCGTCAATATGAGCCATGGCGAGCAAGCCGATAAAGCGCAGCTGATTGCCAATATCCGCGCGCTGGAAAAGGCGTATAACCGGCCGACAACCATATTGGTTGATCTACAAGGCCCCAAATTGCGCGTGGGAAGCTTTGCCGAGGGCAAGGTTGAACTGCACACGGGCGACAGCTTCCGATTGGATACGGACCCGACGCTGGGGGATGCGCACCGCGTACATCTGCCGCACCCCGAAATTTTCGCAGCGTTGGAAGTGCATGCACGGCTGTTGCTTGACGATGGCAAGCTTGTGTTGCGGGTGACCGAGATTGGCCCCGACCATATTGTAACGAAGGTCGAGGTTGGCGGGACGTTGTCGAACCGCAAGGGCCTTAATGTTCCGGACGTTGTGATCCCGATTGCCGCGTTGACCGAAAAGGATCGCTCGGACCTCGCTTTTGCCTTGGAGCAGGGGGTGGACTGGGTCGCCATGTCCTTTGTCCAACGGCCAGAAGATGTCGCCGAAGGCAAGAAGCTGATTGGCAATAAGGCGGCTTTGCTGGCCAAGATCGAGAAGCCTGCCGCCATCGGGCGGTTGGAAGAAATCATTGAATTGGCCGACGGCGTGATGGTCGCGCGCGGCGACCTTGGTGTGGAAATGCGCCCTGAACAAGTGCCGCCCTTGCAGAAGAAGATTGTGTCGACCGCGCGGCGCATGGGTAAGCCGGTGGTCGTGGCAACGCAAATGCTGGAATCGATGATCGTCTCGCCATCCCCCACCCGCGCCGAGGTTTCGGACGTTGCCACGGCAATTTACGACGGCGCAGATGCCGTGATGCTGTCTGCGGAAACTGCGGCCGGGGCGTGGCCGATTGAGGCGGTGTCGATCATGGACCGCATCGCGCAAGAGGTTGAAGGCGACCCTGATTTCTTCAAGCGCATCCATTTTACCGAAACACCAGCAGATGGCACCACCGCCGATGCCTTGGCCGAGGCCAGCGGGCGGATTGTCGACATGGTTGAAACCAGCGCGATCGTCTGCTTCACCTCATCGGGCTCCACTGCGCGCCGGATATCGCGCGAACGTCCCTCTGTGCCGCTTCTTGTGTTGACGGCAAGTCAGTCGACCGCGCGCCGTCTTGGCTTATTGTGGGGTGCCTTTGCCGTGCGGACCAAGGACATTGGGTCGTTTGAGGAAATGGTCGCCAAGGGTAAGCGCATGGCGCTGCGCTATCATTTGGGTGTTGCAGGTGGCCGCATCATCATTATGGCAGGCGTGCCTTTCGGGACGCCGGGATCAACCAATATGCTGCATATCGTGCGCCTGACAGGTGACGAATTGAAGAACCATTAAGACTGTGCGACTTGGCTAAGGCAACAAAAGGCTGCTGTCGCCATAGCTATAGAACCGATATTCGTTGGTGATCGCATGCGCATAAGCCGCTTGCATCGTCTCGCGGCCCATCAACGCGCTGACCAGCATGAACAGCGTTGATTTCGGCAGATGGAAATTGGTCATCAGGCCGCCAATCGTCTTGAATCGGTAACCCGGTGTAATGAAAATGTCGGTGTCGCCTTCAAACGGGTGCACGACGCCCTGTGCATCCGCTGCGCTCTCAACCAGACGGAGCGACGTTGTGCCAACCGCGATCAACCGCCCGCCAGTTGCGCGCACATTGTTCAACTGATTGGCTGTTTCGGCGCCAATGCTGCCCCATTCGCTATGCATGCGATGTTCATCAGTGTCGTTGGCCTTAACGGGCAGGAATGTGCCCGCACCCACATGCAGTGTCAGCGTCGCCGTTTCGATACCTGCCGCTTGGACCGCATGCATCAATTCCGGCGTGAAGTGCAAAGAGGCCGTGGGCGCGGCAACGGCGCCATCCTTTTGCGCGAACATCGTCTGATAATCTTGCGCATCGCGTGCGTCGGTCGGGCGCTTGCCTGCGATATAGGGTGGTAAGGGCATGGTCCCTGCACGGTGTAGCAAGATTTCGACAGGTTCATCGCCTTCGAAATGCAGCGTGAAACTGCCGTCGTCATGGCGTTCTTCGGCCGTCGCGCTAACGCCATGACCAAACTCAACGCTGTCACCGGGGTGCAGGCGTTTGGCGTTGCGGATAAAGGCTTGCCAGCGGCGCAGGTCGATCCTTTTGTGCAGCGTTGCACCGATGGCCGCATCCCCGCGCCGTCCCTGAAGCTGGGCCGGAATAACCCGCGTATCGTTGAAGATGAGGCAATCGCCCTTGCGCAACATTGCCGGCAGGTCACGTACGGTCTGGTCGATTAGGTCGCCCCCAGCGCCAACGCGCAGCATTCGCGCCGAATCCCGGGGCGCAACGGGGCGCAGGGCAATCCGCTCGGGCGGAAGCTCGAAATCAAACAAATCAACACGCATGGAAAGCTATGCCCGATTAAGTACCGCTCAGCTGGTCTACGGTAATAGCCGCCTCAGGTGCTACGGCAGCGACCGGCGCAGCAAAGGCCGGTGGCGCGACATTATCAGATGCTATCGATGCTTGAGTGACTGTGCTTGGGTTCACTGGCGGTTCGCCGCGCTCAATTGCGTCCACAAACTGCATGCCCGATGTTACGCGGCCAAAGACGGTGTATTTTTTATCAAGGCTGAAGCGGGGTTGGAAGCAAATGAAGAATTGGCTGTTGGCTGTGTCGGGTTCATTCGTGCGCGCCATCGATACGGTGCCGCGCAAATGCGGGGTGTCGTTAAATTCTGCCTTAAGGTCGGGAAGCTCCGATCCGCCTTGACCGGTGCCCTTGGGATCACCCGTTTGCGCCATGAAGCCATCAATCACGCGGTGAAAAACAACGCCGTTATAAAAGCCTTGCCGCGTCAATGTCTTGATGCGCTCGACATGCGCCGGGGCAACGGCCGGAAACATTTGGATGGTCACGCGGCCGCCGGTGGACAAATCTAGCACCAGCATGTTTTCCAGATCCGGCGCGGTTGGCGCTGATACAGGCGCGACAGTTTGGGCCATAGCCGGAGACAGCGCCGCAGCAACGATGCCGAGCAAGAGAATAGTCAGCTTTGAAAAAATCGAACGAAGGGACATGAATTGCGTGCCTCAGAGAACTGGATAAGCATCCTTTAACCAACGACGCTGTCGCTGTCATGAACCATTTTCAGTGGCGTGCGCGTGCAGCGGCAAACGGCATCGAATAGGCTTCGTGCCTATTGTTGCATAAATGTGACACTGCAGGAGTATATTTACAATTAAGGCGTCATTTTGTTGCGCAGACGATGCGTTTAGCTCAGGTTAACATAACCATGGGGGTTTATTGTAATTAGTGTCGGCTTTTTCGACGGGAGAAGCATTCCCTAGAAAGTCGAAGATTTTAACTGCCTTTGAATGGTGGAACACCATCGGACTTTGGCTTCATTACAGAGGACATATCGTGAAAAACACACGTATCAGCAAATTTAAATACGCCGCTGCACTGCAGGCGCTTACTGTTTTGGGCGCAGGCGTAGCCGTAACGGCGATCGCCGCAGCGCCAGCAATGGCCCAGGATTATACCTCTGGTGCCATTTCGGGGACCGTAACGGATGAATCAGGTGCGCCAGTTAGCGGTGCGGCCGTCGAAGTAACTTCCGTTGACAAGGGTTTTCAGCGGTCAGTAACGACGAGTGCGGATGGAGGCTTCAGAGTTACTGGCCTGGCCGCGGGTTCTTACAATATTGATGTTCAGTCTGCGGGCACGCCGGGGTTCCGGGTAGAGGGCGTCAATGTTTCGCCTTCCCAAACGGAAAGCTTGCGAATAGCTCTTGCTTCTAGCGGGAGCGAGATTGTTGTGACGGGTTCGCAAATAGCGCGCGCCTTTAACGTGGCAACGACAGGTATTTCCATCAACATAGCCGAGTTCGCAGAAGATAAGCCAATCTCTCGGGATTTGAATTCTGTCATTCTTTTGGCACCCGGGACATCTTTGGGTGACGATGCCTTTGGCAACCTGTCGTCAATCGGGGGTTCGTCCGTTGCGGAGAACGCTTATTATGTGAACGGCCTGAATACGACCAATTTTGATAACTATCTCGGCTCTGCTCAGGTGCCTTTTGAATTTTACCAGTCAGTGGACGTGAAGTCGGGTGGCTACCCAGCTGAATTCGGGCGTGCAACCGGCGGGATCGTGAATGCGGTTTCGAAGTCTGGAGGGAATGAGTTTACTGGTGCGGTGCATCTGAACTGGAACCCTAATTTCCTGCGTTCCAATGCCAAGGACCTTACAAACATTGATAGCGACACGGGTGCTGTGTCAACCGTCACCAATCGGGCTTTTGACCGGACGAATAGCTATTCTGCTATCCTCGAAGCTGGCGGTCCGATTATAAAGGACAGACTGTTCGTCTATGGTCTGATAGAATTCCGTAAGAGTGAATCGCTGCGGACTTCCGTGCCAGCCAGCCTGAGTTCACGACGGACCAATAATGACCCTTTCTACGCGGTTAAAGTCGACGCCTATCCCATCGATAACCATCACTTAGAATTTACCCTTTTTGACACACGCAACACCGAAACGCAGACGAATTTCAAGTATGTGAACACGAATGGCGCCCCATCGCTTGGGTCGTCATCTGCGGTTGTTGAAAATAACAGTGGCGGGCTAAACTTTGTTGGAAAATATACAGGTACCTTGACCGACTGGTTGACCGTATCGGGGGCCTATGGCCGCGTGCGTGATCGTTTTGATTCAGTTGGTGTTGACGAAGGCTCCAGCACTTATCGCTTTGCGAATAGTTCTGGGACAACGATCAATGGTATCGCCAATGGTGGTAATTTTACCCCTCAAGCGATTTCGAGCCGGGATCTTCCCTATTCCACCGAGCGTAAATTTTACCGGGGCGATGTGGATCTGTTCCTCAACCTGATGGGGGACCACCATATTCGTGCGGGCTTTGATGTTGAGAAAAATACATTGGAGCACGTCTCAATTCGAACCGGCGGCAGTGCTTTGCGAGCCCTTAATTTCCTGACCCCGGCAGCGTTCAACGCCAATTTAGGTAACGCAGGCGCTTACCTTATTGCTCGCGCCGGTAATGTGGTTGAGGTGAACTATTTTAATTCCGGCGGTGGGTTCAATGCTCAAAACCGGGCTTTTTATCTCCAGGACGAATGGAAGCCGACTGATCGATTGACCCTGAATTTTGGGGTTCGTCGCGATGATTTCAATTTGGACAAGCCAGGCGGCGCGCCCTATATTGATCTGCCAAAAAATTATGCACCGCGCTTGGCGGGTACATATGATTTGTGGGAAAATAAAAATGGTAGGGTTTTTGCGTCATATTCGCAATATTTCTTGCCCGTCGCGAGCAACACCGCTTTCCGGCAGGCGAGCCCAGAGCTCTACATTCGCGAGCGCTTCAATTACGTCGGCATTACCAATGGCTTGCCAAATATCACGTCGCAGGTAACGACGCGCTCTGATTACCAGGCAACATGCCCGTTTGGGCTGACGAGGTTCTCGAGCGGACGCAACTGTAACGTCACAGGCGACGGAACGGTAAAGGATACCGCCGCGTCCTTGGCAAGCAATCTGGCGGCAACCCGCCAGTCAGAATGGATTTTTGGGTATAAACATGACTTTGGCGGCATTGACGTTGGTGTCAGCTACACCCATCGGAGCCTTGACAAGACAGCGGAGGACGTTGCGGTCGATGCAGCCATTCTTGATTACTGTGCCAAAAATAAGCTTGTTGGATGCGATGATACTTGGACGGGCTTTCATCAGTACGTCATCGTCAACCCCGGCTCCGACGCTACTTTCGCATTGGCTGGCCAGGACGAACGCGTCGTAACAATATCGGCAGCAGATTTGCGTTATCCAAAAGCAACGCGTACCTATGACGCAGTCGAATTGACATTCGACCGCAAGTGGGATGGCGTTTGGAGCCTCGGCGGCAGTTACACTTGGTCAAAGAGCAAGGGTAACTCGGAAGGATTTGTCCAGTCGGATTTCGAACAGGATGACTCTGGAATTACGCAAGATTTTGACCAGCCTGGCTTTACTGACGGCGCCTCTGGCTATCTGCCTAACCACCGGACGCATCGTTTCAAAGTGTTTGGATCAGTTGCCTTGTCTGATAATTTCACGTTCGGAACCAACATTCGCGTAGATTCCCCGCGTCGCTTGAGCTGCTTTGGATTTAATCCCAACCCAAATTACTTCGATCCAAAGGGTGATCCGTATTCGGACTTCGGAAACGCCTATGGCGCCGCGTCTCACTATTGCGGTACGGGTTCGGTAGACGCAAATGGAGAAAAGAAAAGTGCTCCGTCTCCTCGTGGAGAGGGACTACAGACCGATTGGATCGGGACTATTGATCTTTCGGGCCGTTTTAAAGCCAAGTTTGGCGACAATGCTGTGGTGTTGCGTGCTGACGTGTTCAACCTCTTGAACTCGCAAGGCATTCAGGGTCGCAACGAAGTCGGTGATCTGGATCTTGGTGTTAATGGAGTGCTGCCAAATCCGAATTATGGCTTGGCTTCAGGTTACCAATCTGTTCGCTCCGTCCGGATTGGTTTGGATATTTCTTTCTAAGATATTCTAAACTTGTAAAATTCAGGAGGCAGGCGAAAGTCTGCCTCCTTTTTTTATCTACCGGCTCCAGAATAATAGGCGTTCAGGAACGGCACCAAATGGCGCTCATAGGCTTTCGCCGAACCTATTCTAGCGGTTGAAATAGGCCGGCGCACTTGTTGGACACTCGCGGTCCGCACGCTTCTTTTGCTTTCATGAAAGTCATAAACCTGAGGCTCGTCGTCCAGTGCGGCATGCGCAAGGATTTTAGGTATCCAAACCTTAGGCTCGCGCACCAGTTCTTCATATGGAACCGTCAGTATCCGGTCGGGAAACACCGCGGACCAATGCGTGTACAGCCTGTCCTCTACCCGGAAATAATGTGCGGTATCGGCCAGTGACCAACTCCAAGGTATCGCCGAACTGAAAAAGCTTCGGTAACACGACAGCGCCGTATCTTCGGGTTTGCGCCGCATCCAGATGACCTTCGCGGATGGCAAAGCCTGCATTATAAGACCCATAAAATGCGATTGGCTTAGGGTTTTGTCTACAACCAGCTCAGTTGTCTGGAAACGCAAGGCAAGCATTTCATGGTACTCGCGCGCAACTGCACCCCAAGGATCGGAGCCTTCGTCCGCCCGCCTTTCATAATCCACGGCTCCGGCAAAGGAATAGTCGCGCGTTGGGATAAGCGCGGCACGAAATAGATTGATTTCAGCGCCATCGACAACCTGTGAGTGGCTCACAAGTATTTGCTCCACTAACGTTGTTCCCGACCGCGGCAGTCCGTTTACGAATATCGATTTTCTGTCTTGATTGGAACTCTGCCGCAATGTCGCAATGCGTTCAGGTGTGAAGTCTTTGCACAACTGATCAGCAAACTTGTCGATGGCATCACGATTATAAGCGGCTTCTGTTTGGCGGAACTGGGCACTTTGTGAATATAAGGCAAAAGCACCATCAATATCGCCGGTGTCATGCTTAGCCTTAGCCAGTGCATTCAGAAACCTTGCTTGAATGGCGGGTTGAGCATTTGATAATCTACCGCGTAGCTGCTCCATTGAAGCGAGATCATGATCACCGTCGGTAAATGTCTTGATCATTGCCAGGGCAAACCAAGTTTGCGGCAAATCGGGCGTCGTAGCCAACGCCGCACGGAAGTGACGCTCTGCTGTGACAAAATCACCTTCCTGCACCGCTATAGTTCCCAAGAAATGAGCGATGGCCGGGTGTTGGCGGTGTGCGGTAGGCAATTTAGATATAGCCAACCGCGCGATTTCGGTCTGGCCATAATTTGCCAGATTACCCCAATAGTCTAGCAGCCGTTCAAGCGTTACCGGGGCCGTTGCAGCTAATCGGCGCGAGGCTTCCAAGCCCACATCGATGGCGCCAATGTCGAATGATAGTTTCGCAACACTTCGCCACCTTTCGCCCTCCGTTGATCCAAAGCGCAATTCGTCCTTCAGTAAACTCACAGATGCGCGCCGATCGCCAGATTTTAGAGCTTCAACAGCCTGCAGAACGCGGGAATTCGAGATGCTATGGTTCATGTCGCGATCTACGATTACCGTCACCGCAATTGCAACAGCTTTTAACCGGCTTTCAGCAACAAAGCCCCATCACCTTCGTCAACCTCAACCGTGCTGCCATCCGGAATTTCACCGCGTAACAGCATGTCGGCGAGCGGGTCCTGAACATAACGCTGAATAGCGCGCTTCAGCGGGCGTGCGCCATAGACGGGATCATATCCCACGCGGCCAAGCCATGCCTTCGCCTCTGCCGTCAGCGATAGCGTTATTTTTCGATCTTTCAGCAGATTCTGCACGCGCTGGACCTGAATATCGACAATCGGCGCCATGTGATCTGGGCCCAAGCGGTGGAACAATATGACCTCGTCCAGCCGGTTCAGGAATTCCGGCCGGAAATGTCCGCGCACCATGTCCATCACTTGCGGCTCGACCTCTTTCACATCCTGTCCGTCTTCCAGCGCGGCGAGATGCTGGCTGCCCAGATTGGATGTCAGGATGATCAGCGTATTCGAGAAGTCGACGGTGCGGCCTTGGCCATCGGTTAAGCGGCCATCGTCCAACACCTGAAGCAGGATGTTGAACACGTCGGAATGCGCTTTCTCGACCTCGTCAAATAGGACTACTTGATAGGGCCGCCGACGCACGGCTTCGGTCAGCACGCCGCCTTCTTCATATCCGACATAGCCCGGAGGCGCGCCGACAAGCCGCGCAACGCTATGCTTTTCCATAAATTCGGACATATCGATGCGGACCATCGCATTGTCATCGTCGAACAGGAAAGAAGCGAGCGCTTTTGTCAGCTCGGTCTTGCCGACGCCCGTTGGCCCAAGGAACAGGAATGAACCAAGTGGCCGGTTCGGGTCCTGAAGCCCCGCGCGGGAACGACGGACGGCCTTTGACACCGCCGCGACCGCGTCCTTTTGCCCGATCACGCGCGCGCCGATAAGCTGTTCCATGTTGAGCAGCTTGTCGCGCTCGCCCTCAAGCATTTTGTCGACCGGAATGCCGGTCCAGCGGCTCACCACGCCGGCGATATCCTGTGCGGTCACTTCTTCGCGCAGCATCGCGTTGCCTGCTGCGGCCTCAGCGACCTCCAGTTGCTTTTCCAAGCCGGGTATCGTGCCATATTGCAGCTCGCCTGCCTTGGCGAGGTCGCCAGACCGCTGCGCTTGTTCCAACTCGATGCGCGCACCATCCAGACGTTCTTTGATCTTCGCTTCAGCGGAAATCTTGTCTTTCTCCGCCTGCCAACGCTGCGTCAGTTCAAGCGACTGCTGTTCCAGATTGGCAAGCTCGCCCTCCAGATTGGCCAAACGATCCTTCGACGCTGCGTCGCTTTCCTTGCCAAGCGCTTCGCGTTCGATCTTCAGCTGGATGATGCGCCGGTCGAGCGTTTCAATCTCTTCAGGCTTTGATTCTACTTCCATCCGCAAGCGCGATGCCGCCTCGTCCATCAGGTCGATGGCCTTATCGGGCAAAAATCGATCTGAAATATAGCGATGCGATAAGGTCGCGGCGCTTACCAACGCGCCATCGGTGATCCGCACGCCATGATGCAGTTCGTATTTTTCCTTCAACCCGCGCAAAATCGAGATCGTGTCCTCGACCGTCGGCTCGCCCACAAAAATGGGCTGAAACCGGCGCTGCAGTGCGGGGTCTTTCTCGACATGTTTTTGATATTCATCGAGCGTCGTTGCACCGATGCAATGCAGCTCGCCGCGCGACAAGGCCGGCTTTATGAGGTTGGCGGCATCCATCGCGCCTTCGCCTTTGCCCGCGCCCACAAGCGTATGCATTTCGTCGATGAACAATATGATGTCGCCCTCGGCCTGCTTGACCTCGTCGAGCACGCCCTTCAACCGCTCTTCAAACTCACCGCGATATTTTGCCCCTGCAATCAGCGCGCCCATATCGAGCGACAGCAATTTGCGGTGCTTCAAGCTGTCAGGCACGTCACCATTGGCAATGCGCAAGGCCAGCCCCTCGGCAATCGCGGTTTTGCCAACGCCGGGTTCGCCGATCAGCACGGGATTATTCTTGGTACGACGGGCAAGGATTTGGATCGTACGGCGGATTTCTTCGTCACGGCCAATTACGGGGTCAAGTTTGCCCGCGCGCGCAACTTCCGTCAGGTCGCGTGCAAATTTCTTGAGCGCGTCATAGCGGTCTTCG
>Ga0214919_10007250_pt1 | contig 15006 bp, 11 predicted proteins | sample LL1503_MetaG_FD_177994 | JGI IMG/M metagenome (GOLD analysis project Ga0214919, IMG submission 177994) | Freshwater microbial communities from Lake Lanier, Atlanta, Georgia, United States - LL-1503 | ecosystem: Environmental > Aquatic > Freshwater > Lake | place: USA: Georgia | collected... | reverse complement strand
TGTCCAAAAGAAAATCACTAAGAAAAATAGCAACCCACTCAAAGTTATCGAGTTGGTAATGGCAGCCCAGCCAATTAACACTGGCATGCATCCGGCAGCACCACCCCAAACAATATTTTGACTAGTCCTACGTTTTAACAAAATTGTGTAAACAATCACATAGTAAGCAATTGCAAATAACGTTAATAAAGTTGCTAGAGGAGTTGTGAAGATCCAAAAAATACTCAGCGACAAAATTCCAACCAAAGTGGCAAAAGTCAAACTCTCACGTGAAGTTAATTGCTTTTCAACCAATGGACGCCGCTTGGTGCGCTGCATTAATTCATCAATATCTTTTTCAATTACTTGATTGAAAGCATTCGCACTTCCTGCGGCCAGAGTGCCCCCAAGTAAAGTCGCGACGGTGATTCCTAATGGGGGTAATCCGCGCTCAGCAAGGGCCATTGCAGGGATTGTGGAGATTAGTAATAACTCTACGACTCGCAATTTCATTAGCTCGACATAGCTTTTTAGGCGAGCTTTTATCTTCACGCGGCGACCATAGCAAGAAAGCGGCAGCGGCTCCTAAAATTCGAGAGTAACCGCTGCCACACAAGCATTTAGCCTTTTATTTCTTCTTGCGCTTTCCGATTCCTTCAGTTTGGTAATACTGACGCCATATCGCCCGATGTAGTGGTATTCGTATAGGAAGTGAACGCACGCCAGGTATGAATGGAATCATGACTAATCCAAGAGACATAACGCCCATTAGCGCGAGGATATAGGCATCCGCATTGGCGCCAATTGGATGAGACTCTTCATTATTAAATGGTGGAATCTGGTACCAGAATGAATAAAGCCACAACCAAGCTTGGCCTGGATACCTTCCAGTCTCATTCATCATCCCCCAAGTCCCACCTTGGAGATTTGCTGCTGTGCCTGCATCATCTAAATAGGCACCATCTCCGAAGAACAGAATTTGCTTGGTGTGATCGGTTTGAAAAAATCCACCTTGCGATAGAAGTAAACCATCAAGGGCGCCTGATGTTGCCATTGCAGTTAACCCTTTAGCCAGAGTTGGAACAGGTCCATAATCTCCGCTCTCAACAGCTGAAACTTTTCCTTCAACTGCAGAAAGTGCCGCGTCATAATCAACTGCCCACTTCTGCTTATCTACAACCGCAGCACTGCGCCAAGTTGAAAGTGCAGCCGCAACATCAGCCGGTTGTTGTTGTTCACCTAGTGGAGTGATTACAAAATCATTAGCACTGTTAATTGGATGGTGAATTCCTGCCCACTTCTGTAACCACAGTGGTCCGAGATTTAACCCAACCCCTGCATCGTTGTATGGGGCCCCATATCCGGCACTTTCTGATGTTCCTGCCAATTCCTGAACAGCGGTTGTATAGAAGTTGTCAGAATTAGATGCAGCCCAACCTTTAAAGGTTAGTGATGGTTCATCAGGCGAGCCCATAAAAATAGATAAAGTCAAAGTAAGTAAAGAAACAATAAGTAGAGCGATAACGCCCTCTTTTACTATGTCGTATCGTCGAACCTTTCCTTGCCATGGTGCAGACTCTTTAGAATGTATTGCTGATTTATCTGCACTCATTTGTTGACTCCTTTTAAAGTTTGATCAAAAGCATCAATTGGCGGAACAACGCCTTTACGTCTAACTTGCAAAACATGAATTACTGTTATCAAACCAAGTACCAAAGGCAGGAATGCAACGTGCATCAATAGCATTTGTCCTAGGTTTGTAACCGTAAACCACGCGCCGATACCTACAGAGTTGAAGCCATCTTTCGCTTCAAAGGCAATCCATTGTGAATCGAAATTTGTTTGAGTTAAATAACCAGTGAATGCTGTTGCAATTGAAACCACAAAAGCAATGGAACCTGTGATCCAGGTTGCTTGCCTTTTGCCGCGCCAAGCCGCCATCCAGAACTTGCCCCAAAGATGTACAACCATAAAAAAGAAGAAAAGTTGAACAGACCAAAAGTGCAAACTATTTACGAACCTGCCGGCATCTGAAATGTGATACCAAGAGGGCCCTTCAAAAGCCAAAACAACTCCTGATGCAATAATTACGGCAAGTGCAGAAAGCGTAAGAACGCCAAAAACGTAAATCCAAGAGGCGACATAAGCTGGCTGAGTATCCGGAAGTAGCTTTTCAATTGGAAGATTTTTTTGCCAACTCTGCCGCAGGCGCGCTGTCCACATGTCCGGCTTCTGGGTTTCTAGTTTGGTGGACATCATTTCTGCCCTCTTCCATTTTTACTGGATTCATGATGGTCTTTAGGAAATGGAATAGAAATCGCGATGAAAAAGATAACTAACATTGAAATTATCACTACTAAATTTGAAACAGATATTGATAACCAACTATTAGCTTTGAGATAAACAGCATTCAAATTCATAAATTCTGAGAAAAAACCAGTCACTTGTGCCTCCCCCAATTAATAGAGCAGATTCGCTCTTAACTAGATTGAGGTTAGCCTCTTTAAAAGAGGCTTCAATATATAGAAACGGTGCTACCACTCAATGAAATCAATAAAATATGATTAAAACTTCGCGAGTAGCACGCTTAATTTCTGCGTTAAATACGGAGTAATTTTCCAGTCAGCAAGTAAGGATTTGTAAGTAGAAACATCTACCGCGCTTGGAATTGAATCTGTTTTTGTTGCGCGAATCATTAAATTCTTTGGAGTATGTTCTCCTCCAATAAATTCAATTACATCTGTCCTATATCCAAGCAGACGTAATATCTGAGCTCGAATTGCATCTGTCAAAATATCAGCGAGGCGCTCTTTAAGAATTCCATGTTTTGTTACAACCGACCATGGATCAGGAATATCTTTCAATTGCGAGTGCAAATTATTTTGGCAACATGGTGCTATCAATATCAACTTAGCTCCGCTGCTGATCGCCCACACGATTGCATCATCGGTGGCAGTGTCGCAAGCATGTAGTGCAATTGCAATATCTACTTGGCTGCCGCCGACTCTGGCAATCTCATCAGCTTTGAATTCGATACTTTTTTCGATTCCAAGCTTTTTAGCAATCTGTGAGTTTCGCTCTCTTGCCTGTTCTCTAATGTCGATGCCGGTAACGTGTACTGGAATTCCCTTATTCATTAAATACTGGTGAGTTGCAAAAGTTAGATAAGCATTGCCGCAACCTAAATCCACAATCTCTAGTGGTGATTCAATAGTTGGAGAATTTATCTGTCCTGCAGATATTGCACTGTCAAGTGCAGGAACAAGAATCCGTAGAAATTCTTCAACTTGGCGATACTTGTCCTGTCGCGAAGGTTTTACTTGTCCATGAATATCTGAAATTCCAACTTCAATTAAATAGGGGTCGGCAGAATCTAACAACCGTTCCTTTTTTCGATCATGGGCTAGATCTTGAGTCTTATTTACTTTTTCATAATGAATCTGCGCTTCGCCTTTTTTAGTAACTCGAATAGAGATCGCTGAATCTGTTGACTCAACCAAAATATTTGCAAAACCACTATCTAAGAGTTCTGAGATGACCGTGCTATCAAAATCAATATTTTTTGTAGTAACCGCTCTGCCATCATTGCTGGCAATCTGCAACATTAATTTTTCTTTAATCAAAACCGGACGAATATCAATTCGCTCAGCCGGAGGAACCATATTTTTACGTGCTCCCGAAAGAACCACTCTGATTAAGTTTTCTAAATTTGCGATACGACCAACTGACTCCATTAAGCCTTCTGCTAATGAAATCGCCATCTACCGCCCCACTCAGTTGATCTATGGAGTAATTTACCGCCTCGCCTGAATACTTATGACCTGTTCCCCTAATCCAAGCGGCAAATGCGAGATTAATACCAAAGTTCGATCATTTAATAGCTCAAATACTTTGTTGGCTATGCGAGACAGTTGGTCTTGATCAAGAAATTCAAAAGGTTCATCCAGGATAAATATGGGAGTTTTTCGAAGTAATAGTCGAGCCAGTAAAAGCCTTTGCCGCTCACCTGAAGAGAGGACCCGTCCAAAATCTCCTACAAGGGTATGTATTCCCTCAGGTGAATCCGAGACGAGTTGAGTTAGTTCTACTACTTCCAATACTTCTTGAATACTCTCAATCGACGCTTCTCGATTACCGATTCGTAAATTTTCAAAAATGGATGTAGCGAAGAGATGATCTCGCTGAAGGCCGATGGTAAAAATCTCTTGAATTTGGGATTCAGGCAAATCGGATAGTTCGTTCCCGTTGATTTTCACACTTCCTGAATAAGGCAACAGCCCTGCTAGGGAATAAACAATTGATGATTTTCCGATTCCGCTAACGCCTGTGATCATTAATGGTCGACCAATTTCAGGAGAGATAGTTAAAGGATCGAAAAGTAGTGAATCATTTAAATTCCAATACGGTTTGAACTCTTTAAGCTTAATACTTACATTGTCATCAAAAGTTACTAATTCTTTTTCGTGAGATTCGTTTAAACCGCTCAACTTTGAAACTTCTTCAAGTGTTAAAGCAGAACTCTTAATATCTTTGTAATTTGAAAATGCCACGGGTAGCGGCGCCAAGGTGTCAAAAATAACCATGGGCAGTAGTGAAATTACTGCAATGTTGATGCCACCAATTGATCCATCTTTAAATGCAGCAATCGCATAAATGATTGCAATCGCAGTCATTGCTCCAGTAACAATAGTCACTAAAGCGGTGCTACTTCCAGTAAATTTCGCCTCTGTATTTGATCTCTCTAGCAATTTTCGACTGGATTGAGTTACGTCAGCTTCGAGTTGATTTGAGTATTGAAAAATCAACGCTTCTTCAATTGAGTCACAAGCATGTGCAATTAATTCGGTGATCTCCTCTTCGCTTATTCCCTTACTCTCTTCCAAGGCACCGGCTGATGAGATAAATCCTAAAAATGGAAGCACAAAAGCTAAGCCGAGATACGCGACTGCACAAATTATCGAGTACTGCGGAACTAGCCAATTCAAAATTCCAATACCTGAGATGCCAGCAATCATCGCAGATGCCCATGGGATGACCAGGCGTAACCAAAAATCCTGAGAAGTTTCGACACCCTTTGTTAATCGTTGCAATGCCTGAGATCGTGAATATTTACCAATCTGAATTAGATTTAAATTAGAGAAACTCCGATACAAAGTTACTCTCAGTTTTGTCATTAACTTGAATGCTGCATCATGACTAACAATTCTTTCGGCATATCTAAAAATTCCTCGAGATAATCCGAAAAATCTAACACTCACAATCGCAACTTGTAGCGTCAAAATTGGAGGCCCGGTAGAGGCCATGGACAACAACCAAGCACTTGACGCCAAAAGTGCGGTAGCCATCCCTAAAGAAATTCCTCCAAGAATGGCGGCAAATGCAATTTGCTTCCAAATAGTTTTAGCCTCTGAGAGTGCGCTCGACTTTAGGATGATCATTTTTTTTCTGACTTTTCAAAGTTTAGTAAGTAATCAGCGGCTTCTATTACTCGAGGTCGATGGGAAATAACCACTACTATTTTTTGATCATTCTTTAATTTATGAAATAAAGTAAGAAGTTCATCCTCGTTAAAATCATCAACAGATGCAGTGGGCTCATCCAAGAGAAATATTTTGGAATCTCGTAGAAGTGCCCGAGCCAGGGCAATTCTTCTTTTTTGCCCGACTGATACCCCATCTACAAAATCTCCCAAGGGAGTATCAAGACCATTAACAAGATCTGCAGAACTAATGCCGCACGGATGCAACAACTCCCAAATTTGTGGATCACTCAATTTTGAATCAATCTTCAAGAATGTCTCCCGCAGTGCACCTTTTGGAAAGTGCGGTGCCTGTGGAACCCAACTGATCTCACTTCGCCAATCAGAGATATCTAGTTCGCCTAAAAGATTTCGATTCTCTCCTTGCCAGACGTCTATCTCTCCGCTTGATGGGGTTCTAAAGCCCATTAGGAGCGCAAATAGCGTGGACTTGCCGATTCCTGAAGGTCCGGTAATAACAACTAATTTGCCAGGCAACAGATGACCGGCAGGGATATTTACTTCTGATGAGGTGGAGTATTCAAAAGTTAATTGATTCCATTTAATTTCAGAGATGTTGTTTAAGCATTCAATTTTTGCTGACTTTGCTACCGCGGTAGGTGCCTCTAAAATTTCATAAATCTCTTCGGCAGCTTTTACGCCATCAGCAGCTGCATGAAAATATGCGGCAATATTGCGAAGTGGCCAATAAACCTCGGGCGCCAAAATTAAGACGACCAGGCCATTAAATAAAGTTATATGTGCATCAATTAAACGTATACCGATTTGAACAGCTAGTAAGGCAACTGAAAGAGTTGCAATCAATTCCAGTACTAATGAGGAGAGAAAAGAAATTCTAAGGACACCCATCGTTTCTTTCCTATAGCGATCGCCAACCAATTCGATCTGCTTCTCTTGCTTGTCTACTCTTCCAAAAACTCGCAGCGTCGTTAGGCCTGAGAGCAAATCAAATAGATGGGTGCTGAGCAACCCGAGGGTTTTCCATTTTTTCTCCATAGCAGCCGCTGTAAATTTGCCAATTAGTGCGCCAAAAAGTGGAATCAAGGCAATCGTGCAAAGTACAACTAATCCTGATAGTAAATCTCTACTAGCAATTGCTATTCCTACAACTAAAGGCACGAATAGAGAGATGAATAGTTGCGGCATAAATCGCGAAAAGTATGGCTCTAAATTTGCTATTCCCCTAGTAGCCAAAAGCGAAATCTGTCCCGCTCCTTTTTGGCGAATAATTTCAGGGTTACTCTTGAAGATCGCACCAAAAAGGCCCGTTCTTAATTCATTGCAGATTTTCTGGCTCATTTTAGAACTCACAATTTCGCCAATAAGTTGAGATGAGGCGCGTGCAATAAACAAAAGCGCAACCATGAAGATCTTAAAAGTTAATTCACTGACTGATTTTTCTTGCTGAAATGCCGACACAATTATGTCGGCAAGTAAAAATGCTTGTGCGATAGTTATAGATGTCAGCACAACTGCATTTAGTGCTGCAGACGCAAGAAAACCCCGGCTACTGTGCGAGTGGCGCAGCAGCCGGGGATCTAGTAATTTCACGAGTGAATTTTGTCCAATACTCCAATTTCAGGTGATGAAATTTGATCGGCACTCACACGCTTTCTAAATACCCAATAAGTCCAGCCTTGATAGACCAGAACTATTGGAGTCAGCGCCACAGCCACATATGTCATCACTTTGAGCGTATATGGGGTGCTCGAAGCGTTGAAAATATCAAGCGTGGCTGCTGGAGATAGAGAGCTAGGCATGACATTTGGATAAAGCGCTGAAAACAAAGTCACAACTGTAAGTCCCAGTGTTAGCGATGAGAATATAAAGGAATAACCTTCGCGACCTTTTAGATTGGCACCTAGAGCGGTTAGCCAACTAAAGGCAACTGCAACGGCAAGGATTGTGACTGCTGTATCAAACTTGACCAAGATTAAAGTCCAAATCAAGAAAGTTACAGTCAAAACAGTCGCGACCGCACCTAGTTTTAGAACTAGAGCATTTGCACGATCGCGAATTACGCCGTCAGTTTTAAGCGACAAGAAAATCGCACCATGCGTAGCAAAAACTGTAAGGGTTACCAACCCGCCGATTAAGGCAAATGGGTTTAATAGATTAAAGAAACCGCCGGCATACTCAATAACTCCGGCCGAACTTTTCTCAAGCGGAACTCCTTTGACGATATTTGAAAAAGCAACGCCCCAAAGCAATGCTGGTACGGCGCTACTAATCACAATTGCCCAATCCCACCGAGAACGCCAATCAGTACGCCCGTACTTGCTGCGATACTCAAATGAAACGCCACGGACTATCAAACTAACTAAGATTAGAAATAGTGGAAGATAAAAACCACTAAACAAAGTTGCATACCATTCTGGGAATGCGGCAAAAGTTGCACCACCAGCTACAAGTAGCCAGACTTCATTTCCATCCCAAAGTGGTCCAAGAGTTGTAATAACTGCTCGCCGCTCTGCTTGAGTCTTGGCTACAGTTTTCAGCAATATTCCTACACCGAAATCAAAGCCTTCAAGAATGAAGTAGCCAATCCAAAGAACTGCGATCAAAATAAACCAAAATGTATTTAGTGACATCGCAATCTCCTTAGTAAGCCATCGTCAGGGTTCGGTCAGAATCCCCGCCGGTAGAATTGATGTTTAGTACTTCCTCGCTTGGCGCAGGACCAACTTGAATAGTGCGGGCTATCAAACCGAATTCAATTACCGCTAAAAATCCATAAAGAACTGTGAAGCCAATCATCGTCGTCGCCACCATGCCGGCACTAACAACTGGACTAACTCCATCTGCTGTTTTGATCAAACCAAAGACTGCCCAGGGTTGACGAGCATTTTCGGTAAAGATCCATCCAAAGAAGTTTGCAAACAATGGCAGAAATGGCATCGCAACCATTGAAGGTAAGAACCACTTACCGGTTGGTCTTCCGCCGCGGCGCATCCGCCAAAGTGTTAGCAATGCGAAGAATGCAGCTAGCGCACCAAGCCCAATCATGAATCGGAAACTCCAATATGCCATTGGGATGTTTGGTGTGTAGTCACCTGTTCCATATGTTTTGTCATATTCGGCCTCTAGATCATTTATGCCTTCAACGACTCCTTTGAAATCACCAGTTGACATAAATGAGAGCATCGATGGCAATCCAATTTGGAAAGTAGGTTTAGAGCCATCGAGTGTTCCTAGAGTAAACAATGAAAATGGAGCATCAGCCCTTGTGTCATATAGTGCTTCAGCTGCTGCCATCTTCATTGGTTGTTGGGTTGTCATTACACGGGCGGTGTAATCTCCCGAAATTCCAACAAAAATGAAGGAGATTAAGACTGTTACTAATCCTAATTTTAATGTTGTTGGGGCAACTTCATTATCTTTCTTCTTCACAATTAGCCAAGCCGATACTCCAGCAAGAACACCACCGGCAGTAAGGAATGCTGATGGAATGGTGTGGAAGAAGGAGGCGAGTGAAGTGTTTTGAGTTAAGACTTCAAAGATGTCCGTTAACTCAGCTCTACCACGTTCGACATTAATTCTGTATCCGACTGGATGTTGCATCCAGGCGTTTGCAGCCAAGATGAAAAAGGCTGAAAAGAGTGTGCCGATAGCTGCTAGCCAAATAGTTGCTAAGTGTATTTTCTTTGGCAATCTATCCCAGCCAAAGATCCATAGACCAAGGAAGGTGCTTTCTAAGAAGAAGGCCAATAACCCTTCCATTGCAAGTGGCGCACCAAAGATGTCGCCAACAAAACGGCTATACGAAGACCAGTTCATCCCAAACTGAAACTCTTGAACAATGCCGGTTACAACACCCATGGCAAAGTTGATTAGGAACAACTTCCCGAAGAATTTAGTTGCTCGTAAGTATTTATCCTTATTTGTACGGACCCATGCGGTTTGCAACCCTGCCACCATAAATGCCATTCCAATTGTGATTGGCACGAAAATAAAATGATAAAGAGTTGTTATTGCAAATTGCCAACGGGCTAGATCTAGCGAACTCATCTCTGCTCCCCCACAACAAGTATTTGTTTGTTGCAAGGATTATTTTGCTATCGTCAATTACTAGGAAAATACAAAAATGCTGGGGGTAGCCCTTAAATATTTAAACTTAGGGCTGCAAGGGCAGCATTTACGATCGAACCGGAATCAATGTCATTTATGTCATACAGATCATGGATGGTGCCGGATTGACCAAAGGAATCCACGCCTAACGCAACTTGTGGCATTCCTAATGCTGAACCAAGCCAAGCCATCGCATGTGAGGCGCCATCGTGAACTGAAACGATTGGTGCGCGCTCGGAAAAAATTGGTCGCATCGCGCCTGGGAAAGATGGAGTGGTTGCAGTACGTACGCCTTGACGCAAAGTGCGCTGCCATCCCCCATAGAGTCTTCCTGGAGCGGTGATATCAACTACGTGCGCAATAACGCCTTCACTCTTTAATTCAGCGGCAGCGATCAAAACTTCAGGCATGATCGCACCTGTTCCAACTAAGTGGACAACTGGGGCGTTGCTTAAATCATGCTTACTGGACTCATCTAAATTGGCACGACCGTCTACTAATCGATACGCCCCGGCTATAACTTGAGACCTAAGTAATGCTTCTCCTAAACGCTCTCTTGCCTGCGCAAATGGAGTTTGATCTATTGGGCGAGTAGTTAATCTAAAGTAAAAAGCTAACTCTGTAGGACGAAGTTCTGGAGTTGTTTCTTCACGTTGGCCAGCAACATGTGTAAGTGCATCACATAGCAGCCAATCAAGTGCTTGGGCATAAGCCGGCTCCATTAATACAACTCCGGGAAGTTCCATTCCCACAGAAGGAGTGATCGTCGATTGGTGCGCACCACCTTCAGGAGCAAGAGTTACACCAGATGGAGTTCCAGTAATGATAAATCGAGCACCAGAGTAGACACTATAAATAAATGCATCTAAACCGCGTAAAACAAATGGATCGTAAACAGTTCCGATTGGAATTAATGGCTGACTTGAGTGATCCCAAGAAAGTCCAAGTTGACCAAGCAACATAAATAAGTTCATTTCACTGATGCCTAATTCAATATGTTGGCCAGTTGGACCTTCAGCCCATTTCAATATTGGATCTTCGTTCCAGCGCCGTAATTCTTGAGGATGGAAAACACCTGCGCGGTTAATGAAGCCACCCAAATTTGTAGAGGTGGCTACATCGGGTGCAGTAGTTACTAAATACTTTCTAATCTCATCGTTTCTACTCACTTCACTTAAAACTCTTCCGAAGACCTCTTGAGTAGATGTCATGCCGGTAGTTTTTACACCAGTTTCAGTTGGAAAAACTAAATCAATTTTAGAAGTAGTTGATTCTCTGGCCAAAGCATTTGCCCGCTGTGCGCAAAGCTCTGCTTCGGCTGTTCCTGGTACAAATAAATCCCATTCATCACTTTCGGTTAAGCCTTTATTGGTTCGTAAATCATTGATTTGGGCTTCACTTAATAATGCGGAGTGATTTCGTGGATCTCCAGCGATTGGAAGTCCCCACCCTTTAACTGTGTAGGCAAAAATTACACTTGGTCGCTCGGTTTCGGCGTCGCACTCTCTGAAAGCCGCAAGCAAAGAATTTAAATTATGTCCACCAAGATCAGTTAGTAAGGTAAATAATTCGTCATCGGAGTATTTTGCAATCTCAGCTTTTACGCCTTCTGGGGCACCTTCTAAAAATCGAGTGCGTAGATCTTCGCGTTTCTGCCCATAAAGTGATTGGTACTGCTCATTCGGAATATCATCAAACCATTTCTTGAAGATTGCATTACCCGGCTCTGCAAACGCTGCTTCTAATTTACGGCCATATTTAGTTTCAACTACATGCCATCCGGCCGCTTCAAATTGCAAACGCCATTGCGCAATGCGAATACCAGGAATTACTCGGTCTAAAGATTGGCGATTGAAATCCACAATCCACATAACTTTTCCAAGACCGTGAGTGGCGGGATCTGCGACTGCTTCCCAAACATTTCCCTCATCTAATTCAGCATCACCAATTAAGGCAATGAAGCGCGACTCTGGACGTTTGCCAAAATGTGCATCTACATATCTTCTGGTGACACCAGCAAATAGTGGAGCGGCCGCACCTAGTCCAACTGAGCCAGTTGAAAAATCTACTGGGTCTGGGTCCTTAGTTCGTGATGGGTAACTTTGCAATCCACCTAATGAGCGAAGTTGCGTCAAATATTTTTTATCTAGTCGACCCAGTAAATATTGAATCGAGTGAAAGACTGGTGAAGCATGTGGTTTTACACTAACTCGGTCTTCGCTATTTAAGTGGTGGAAATAAAGTGCAGTCATAACTGAAACTAGTGAGGCACTTGATGCTTGATGTCCGCCAACTTTGATGCCATCAGTATTAGCTCGCTCGCGATTTGCGTGATCAACCATTCGCACGGCAAGCCAAAGAATGCGCTCTTGAATGCGCTCTAGAACCGAGAGATCTTTTTCAGAAAGAACCATGAGTTGCTACTTCAATTCTTTTCGAACAGCCATTACTAAAGCCTCATAATCTGCAGGCGTATTGTAGAGATGACCAGAGATGCGGAAGAAGTATTTGTCACTAAAAATTGTAATTGGAACTTCAATTTTGTACTCAGTTGCTAATTTACGACCGAGTGCAGCACAACCTTCCGCTCCACCTTGCATATTGTGGATTGGAACTACACCCATCGGTAGATTTTCTTCACGCAATTCATCCTTACCAACACCAAGTTCGGCCATAACTAAATCGCGGCCATAACGCATCCGTTGTTGGTGCGCTTTACGAACTCGCTCCCAACCAAATGCTTCATAAAATGCAATAGCACGTGGGGCGGCCAGCCAAGCTGAAAGATCTACTGTGCCAAGCATGTCGAATTGCAATGGATAAGGCTCAAACTCATTCCAAGAGACAACTAATGATTGAACTTTTCCTTGCCAACGTGGAGCAATACGAAATACACCAGCACCTTGAGGTGCGCTCACCCATTTATGTAAATTTCCAAACCAGAAATCTGCATCTAGGGCATCTAAGTCGGTATCAAAATTTCCAGGGGCGTGAGAAGCATCAACCGTAAATGCAATGCCATGTTTTTTACACAATGCGCTTAGTTCAAAAATTGGAAATGTGCGAGCAGTTGCAGATGTGACATGGTCAACTACCAACATCACTGTCTTCTTAGTAATTGCAGCCTCGACAAGTTTTACCACATCTGCATCAGCAGCTAAACGTGGAACAACTACTTCTACTACTTTGCCACCAGCAGGCTCTAGGCCGCGTTTAACAGCGTAAGTAATCGCGCCATACTCATGATCTAAGACAATTACTTCATCCCCAGATTTAAATGGGAAGCCGCGCATTGTGGTTGTTGCAGCCTCTGTGGTGTTACGCACCAAAGCAATCTGATCAGCTTCTTGTCCTAAAAATTTAGCAATCTTGGCACGAGCATCGGCAACAGCTGGGCGAGATAGGCGCGCATAAAAACCTACAGGATTTTTATGAACTTCTTCTTGCCATTTTTTTTGTTCAGCGTAAACAACGCGTGGCAAAGCTCCGTAGCTTCCATGATTTAAATGATGAACTTCTGGGTCAAGGCTCCATTCAGATCTTGCTTCAGCTAAATCAAAAGTAGTCATTAGCCTTTAACAATTCCAGCCGACAGACCAGAGATCATAAACTTAGACATTAATCCAAAAATGAATACTGTTGGGATAATTCCTACCATTACTGCTGCAGATAATCCGCCCCATTCAATCCAGTATCCACCGATAAATGAACGCATCGCAACTGGGAAAGTTTTGTTACCTTCAGAGTCAATCAAAATCATTGCTAAGAACAATTCGTTCCAGCATTGCACAAACGAGAAGATGAATGTCGCAGCAATTCCAGGTAAGGCAACTGGGGCAACTATTCGGAAAAGTGCTGTAAAACGATTACACCCATCGATTAATGCCGCTTCATCAAGTTCTGGTGGGATGCGCTGAATAAACCCACGCAACATCATTGTTGAAAACGGAACCATGCCGCCTACGTAGCAAAGAATTAATCCAATTAATGAGTTAAGTAAGTTTAGTTTTTGCATTAACAAATAAAGAGGTGCGAGAGCAATAAGCCCAGGGATCATCTGCGTGGCTAAGAATGCCAACATAATTTGGGACTTCCCGTTGAACTCATAACGTGCTAGCGCGTATGCACCTAGTATTCCAAGGCAAATTACTATAAAAGAAGCAACTAATGAAACTATCAAACTGTTTCTTAAGAAGACTCCAAATGCATAATCTCTAAAAAGTACTCGATAACTCTCAAGGCCGGCTTTTGCATTTGGGAAATAGTAAAGATCATTTACCTCTCGCTTAGGCTTGATCGATGTTAATCCCATCCAGTAAATTGGAAATATAGTAAACAAAAGCCAAATAGTAAGGACTGAGAATTTTCCACCTTTACCAAGTGCAGTTAACATATTTAGACCCCCGAGTCTTTTTCGAGTCGCGTGGCCATTAGGTAAAAAATAGTGAAGACAAAGAGTATTAACATAGTTATTAACCCAAGCGCCGAAGCAGCGCCCCAATCTGCATCAAAGGTTAATTTTTCAATTAACCATGAAGAGATAATATGTGTCCGTCCAGCTGGACCGCCTGAAGTCATACCAAAAATTAGATCTGGAAAATTGGTGATCCACATGATTCGTAACAGCACTATTAAAATTAAGGTGGCACGAATATAAGGAATTATCACTTGAAATAGAGTTTGAAAACGATTCGCCCCATCTAGCTCAGCCGCTTCGAGCATCTCTGTGGGGACACCTTGTAGTGCGGCTAAAATCATGATGACAAAAAAAGTTACTCCATACCAAATATTTGCAATTATTACCGCAGCCATTCCCCAATTTCCATTTGAGAGCCATGGGATGCGGGTGTCAATTAAACCAAGCTTCAATAATGCATCATTAAGGACGCCGAAGCTTTCATCAAAAATCCATTTCCAAACCAATCCCATCAAAAATCCAGACAGGGCCCACGGGATGAAGATTAAACCTTGGTAAATCCCAATAAATTTAAATTTCTTTTTCATTAATAATGCAAGGCCAAAACCAATTGTAAATTGAAAAAATAGTGAAACAAAAACCCAAATAAATGTATTTTTAAGCACTCGTACAAAATTTGGATCTTCTACTAACTTTCTAAAATTTTCTAAACCGTTGTAACCAATATTTTGTTGATCAAAAAGATTAAAGTTTTGGAAACCTAATTGAACGGTTCGAAGTACTGGATAAAAAACGAAAATTAAAATCATAATGGCGGCTGGCGTTAAGAAGGCCAACGCTTTTAACATTCGGCTGGTACTAGCCGGGCGCTTACGGGTTGTTCCCTGCATCGTCGCGCTCATTAAATGCGTACCCCTTTAAAAAATTATGTTAAGCAAATTTTCTTAATATTAGGGGTAGTGGCTGGTTAATTTCATAACCAGCCACTCCCTGAATCTCTGCT
>Ga0214919_10007249_pt1 | contig 15008 bp, 14 predicted proteins | sample LL1503_MetaG_FD_177994 | JGI IMG/M metagenome (GOLD analysis project Ga0214919, IMG submission 177994) | Freshwater microbial communities from Lake Lanier, Atlanta, Georgia, United States - LL-1503 | ecosystem: Environmental > Aquatic > Freshwater > Lake | place: USA: Georgia | collected... | reverse complement strand
GTGGTCATTGAAGGCGGCGCCTTTCAGCAAGAGGTGACCGAGCGCGAAATCATGGCTGTGCCCATGGTGTTTTTGAATGGCAAGGTGTTTGGTTCAGGCCGCATGTTGGTGGAAGAAATTGTGGCCAAAATTGACACAGGTTCCGCCGGCCGAGAGGCAGCCAAAATCAATGCCAAAGAAAATTTCGATGTGCTGATTGTGGGCGGTGGTCCTGCTGGCGCTGCAGCTGCCGTTTATGCCGCACGCAAAGGCATTCGCGTGGGTGTGGCCGCTGAACGCTTTGGCGGTCAGGTGAATGACACCATGGCCATTGAAAACTACATATCAGTTTTGGAAACCGATGGCCCTAAATTTGGCGCAGCCTTGGAAGCCCAAGTGCGCCAGTACGGTGCTGACATCATGAATTTGCAGCGCGCTTCAAAAATAATTCCTGCTGAAGAAGACGGCGGTCTGATTCAAGTGCAACTTGAAAATGGTGGCGTCTTGAAAGCCCGCACAGTCATTTTGTCCACTGGCGCGCGCTGGCGCAATGTCAATGTACCGGGCGAGCAAGAATACAAAAACAAAGGCGTGGCTTATTGCCCGCATTGCGATGGCCCCTTGTTCAAAGGCAAACGCACGGCCGTCATTGGCGGGGGTAACTCTGGCATAGAAGCCGCCATCGATTTGGCAGGCATCGTGGCGCATGTCACCGTCATTGAATTTGCCGATCAGCTCAAAGCCGATGCCGTGTTGGTCAACAAGCTCAACAGCTTGCCCAACGTGACCGTGCACACCAACGCTCAGACCACCGAAATTACAGGTGACGGCAGTGTGGTCAATGGCATTCGCTTTAAAGAACGTGCAACGGGCCAAGAGCAGCACATTGCTTTGGAAGGTGTGTTTGTCCAAATTGGTTTGATTCCCAACACCGAATTTTTGAAAGACAGCTTAGAGCTGTCCAAGTTTGGTGAAATTGTGGTCGATGCCAAAGGCCACACCAATGTGCCAGGCGTCTTTGCAGCCGGCGATTGCACCACAGTACCGTTTAAACAAATTGTGATTGCAGCGGGTGACGGTGCCAAAGCTGCACTCAGTGCGTTTGATCACTTGATTCGGACGCCGGTGGCGGCTTAGGTGGCGAGCTCTTGCGCACATAGGCCAAAGCAAACGCCAACCATCCTAGGATGAAACTGGTGCCACCCCATGGCACCAAGCTTCTGAAAGTTTGGATGTCGTGCCAAGCGCGCAAGAGATTGTTGATCGAAAACATCAAGCAACCTAGCAAGAACAGAACGCCTGCAGCCAGCAGGCGTTTTTCGCTGGGTCTAGATTGTCCCGAGATGCCCACCAAAATAAGGCCCATTGAATGAAATTGCAGCAAGTTCAAGCTCGCTTGGACCATGGCGGGTGAAGTGCCGATTAAACTGTTGCCATGCGAAGCGTAAGCAGACGCAATGACCGACAGGGCTGCCATCAAGGCGCCCATCGCAATGAACCCCTTTGGCCAACGCGGCGAAGTCGTTTGTTGAAGGTGTTCCATTCAAACCAATGCATTTCAAAATTAGATTCGACATTATGCAAGTGAAGTCATGGCCCTTAGGGTCAATCCCTGTTTGGCCAGAGGTGCTCAAGATCACTGCGTGCCGCATGAGTTTGATCGCTGTACTTGTTTTGACAGGCTGTGCCAGTGTCAAAGCGCCTGAGACAAATGTTCTCAAAACCCCAGGTGCTATTGAGACAACAACGACAGGCACAACGCCTGTCGTGCCCATTGCAGCGGAACCTGTTGTGCCCCTTAAAGTTTTGCATTTGGGCTTGGCCTTAGGCAGCGGCGCAGCCCGAGGGTTTGCGCATGTGGGCGTCATTCAGGTTTTAGAAGAGGCGGGCATTCAACCTGATTTGGTTGTCGGCACCTCGGCTGGCAGTTTGGTGGCCGCTTTGTACGCCAGTGGCAAAAACAGCGCCCAACTCAGGCGTGTGGCAGAGACCATGGAAGAAGCGGAAATTACAGATTGGATGATGCCCATTCTGAATCGAGGCGCTTTAAGAGGCGAAGCCTTGGCGCGTTATGTCAATACTCAAGTGGGCGGGCGCCTGATTGAGCAAATGAAAATACCCTTGGGCATTGTGGCCACTGACCTGCACAACGGCGAACCCATGCTGTTTCGAAGAGGCAACACGGGCTCAGCCGTGAGGGCCTCTAGCGCAGTGCCTGCGGTTTTTCAACCCGTCAAAATTGGAACCAGAGAGTACGTAGATGGTGGCCTGGTATCGCCCGTTCCAGTTCGGCAGGCCCGTGAAATGGGGGCCAATGTGGTCATTGCCGTTGATATTTCCACAGACCCCGAAGGCAGCCCTGCATCTGACACGTTTCAAATTTTGATGCAAACCTTCAACATCATGGGCAAAAGCTTGAACACCGTTTTGTTGAAAGATGCCGATGTGGTGGTCAGACCCGCATTGATGGGTGTCAAGAGTGCTGACTTTGCGGCCCGGCGCAAGTCCATTGAAGCGGGCAGGGAGGCCATGCTCAAAGCATTGCCAAAGCTGAAAGAAGTCTTGAGTGGCTATGCTGCAAAGCCTTGAGCAGGGCTTGAAACCCAGAAATAAAAAAGCCGGTTCAAAACCGGCTTTTTTGTCAGAGAAAGACCAGATCAACTCAGGTCTTTGTCAGTGGGCGTTGATTAACGCTTTTTAGTGGCTGTCTTAGCAGTTGCAACAGCTGTGTTGGTCACAGCAGCAATGTTGGCTTCAGCCATGTCAGTGGCTTGCTTCACAGCTTTTTGAACTGATTCGTAAGCATTGTTGGCAGCGTTCACAGCGCTTTTCATCACGGCAACGGCTGTCTCAGTGCCAGCAGGTGCGTTAGAAGTAGCGGAGTCAACCAAGTTAGCAAACTGCTTTTGAGCAGCAGCTGTTTGGGCTTCCAAAGCTTTTGTGAATTCGTTAGAAGTGCCAGAAGCGATGTCATAGAGGTGACGGCTGTAAGCAGCTGTTTTTTCAGCCAAAGGCTGGAACAGGTTAGCTTGCAAAGCCATCAATTCTTGAGCGTCTTTCACGCTCAAAGCGGCTTTGGTGCTGTGAGCGGATTCGCTCAATGCGGCTTTGGTGGCTGTCAAGTTCAACTCAACCAATTTTTCCATGCCTTCGAAGGCTTTGGATGTCAAACCGAAGAGGGTTTCGACATTGGCTTTGTGTGAAGCAACGATTTGTTCTGTGGTCATCATGATTTCTCCGTTAATTTAAAAAAAAGTTAAAAGTCTAAAAGTCTAAAAGTCTCAATGGGACTGCTCTGAACCGGCTTTGCTTGACGCTTTGCCTAACATCTTGTTGCAGTGCAGCATGGGTTGGATTTTAGGGGCTCTGAAACCATTTACAAGGGTTTTTTGTTGCAATGCAGCATTTTAGAGTCGGCGTTCTAGAAATTGAAAGCCATGCGAAAAGGTCACAATTCAGCCATGAAAGCTTTCTATTCGGACCACTTTGTATTGCCCTTGCCAGAGGGCCATCGCTTTCCCATGGCCAAGTACAGCATGCTGCGCAACAGAATGGCCGCTGACATCCAAGCGGTGCAAATGTTGGAGGCGCCTGCCGCCTCAGATGGCGAGTTGGCCCTGGCGCATGCGCCTGAATACATTCAGGCAGTCAAATCGGGCAGCCTGAGCCCGCAAGCGCAAAGGGAGATCGGATTTCCTTGGACGCCCGCCATGGCAGAGCGCTCGGTTCGGTCGGTGGGCGCTTCTGTGGCCGCCGCCAGGGTGGCCATGAAAGAGGGTATTGCGGGTAACTTGGCGGGCGGCACACACCATGCCAGTGCGGCGCAGGGGGGTGGTTTTTGTGTTTTCAATGACATAGCCGTTGCAGCCAGGGTGCTCCAGATGGAGCATTTTCGGGTTTCCAAACAGACGCTCAAGGTCATGGTGGTCGATTTGGATGTCCACCAAGGCAATGGCACAGCCAGCATCTTTGCGGAAGATGCCAGTGTTTTTACCCTGTCCATGCATGGCGAAAAGAACTTTCCCTTCAGGAAAGTCAAGAGCGATCTGGATGTGGGCTTGCCTGATGCTTGTACCGATCAAGCCTACTTAGAAGCTTTGAAACAAGCCCTTGCACAGGCCTCAAGTCGCTTTTCGGCCGACTTTTTAATTTATTTAGCCGGAGCTGACGCCCATGAGGGAGACAGGCTTGGCAGGCTGAAACTGACGGAGTCGGGCATGGCGGCCAGGGATCAATGGGTGTTTGATTGGGCCCTAGAAAGAAAAATACCCATGATCATTTGCATGGGGGGTGGCTATGGCCACGACTTAGAGACCACCGTGGCGGTGCAAATGAACACATGGCGATTGGCGCATTTGCACTGGCTTCACTGGCAAAATCGAAGCTTTTGACAAAGCATCACCCAAATCCAAAATGGACAGTACCAAACCGCAAGCGATGCCTCGAAGTGAGTACCGCGCTTTTCGCCCCATCACCACCCGATGGATGGACAACGACGTGTATGGCCATGTGAACAATGTTGTTTACTACAGCTGGTTTGACACTGCGGTCAATGCACACCTGATTGAACAAGGTGTGTTGGACATTCACCAAGGTGAAACCATTGGCTTGGTGGTAGAAACGCAATGCAATTATTTTGCGCCGCTGGCATTTCCCCAGTCCATCGAGGCTGGCATCAGGGTGGCGCATCGCGGCACGTCTAGCGTGAAATACGAAGTGGGCTTGTTTGCTAAAGATGCGCCGCTCACTGCGGCACGCGGGCACTTTGTCCATGTCTATGTCAACAAACAAACTCGCCGGCCGCAGGCCCTGTCTGAATCATTTATCAAAGTCTTGGAGGCACTCTCATGAAAGAACTCACAACAACCCAAGTGAGCACCGTCATTTCTGACCCTGGCAGCGTGGACGCGGCCATCTTGAGTCGATTTTCTACGCGAGCTTATTTGAACAAGCCAGTCGAGAAGTCTGTGTTGGAGGATTTGTTGCAAGTGGCAGCACGTTCACCCAGTGGCACCAACACGCAACCTTGGAAGGTGTATGTTCTGCAGGGCGCTGCCAAGGACAAATTGGTGAACGAAGTTTGTGAAGCACACAACGCCATGGCCGCCAATCCTGCATTGGCCGCTGAGCATGCAGAAGAATACGATTACTACCCCAGCAAATGGGTGAGCCCCTATATCGACAGGCGCCGTGAGTGTGGCTTTGGCTTGTATGGTGTGTTGGGAATCGGCAAGGGCGACAAAGACAAAATGCATTTGCAGCACCAACAAAACTACCGATTTTTTGGAGCCCCTGTGGGCCTGATCTTCACCCTGGACAAAGTCATGGGACGCGGCAGTTTGCTCGATTACGGCATGTTCTTGCAAAGTCTGATGGTGGCAGCCAGGGCCCGTGGCTTGCACACTTGCCCGCAAGCGGCATGGAATAATTTTTCAAAAATCATCTACAAACATGTGGGTGCGGGTGAGAACGAAATGATGGTGTGTGGCTTGTCCTTGGGTTATGCCGATGAGGCTGCACTGGTGAATACTTTCAAGACCACGCGCGTCGACGCCAGCACCTTCACGCATTGGATTGAATGAGCTTTTGGCTGATTCAGTGTTTGAATGGCTTAAGCCATGCAAGCACCCTTTTCATCATGGCTGCCGGATTGACATTGGTGTTTGGCGTCACACGCATTGTCAATTTTGCGCATGGCAGTTTTTACATGCTGGGTGCATTGGTTGCGGGCACTTTGGTCACCCAATGGCTGCCTGCTTGGTCTGAGCATGGCAGCACCTACTTGATGGCCATGATACTGGGCGCCACGGTGGCAGCCTTGCTTGGCGGTCTGACGGAGGTTTTTCTGTTAAGACCTTTGCGTCATGCTCCGCCGCTGTATCCCTTGGTGGCGACATTTGGTTTGAGCTTGGTCATTCACGATGTCTTACTTTGGGCCTTAGGGCCCGCTGAAGTTTTTGCGCCGCGCTTTCCGGGATTGAAGGCTGCTGTTCAAGTAGGTGAAGATTTCTTTCCCCAATGGCAAATGGTGACCCTCTGTTTGGGCCCTGTTGTCTGGGGGGTGTTGCATGTCCTGCTCACTCGAACCAAGTGGGGGCAACGCGTTCGCGCTGCCACGCAAGACAGAGACATGCTGGATGCCTTGGGCGTCAATCCTGCTCCGCTCCTGTTGAGTGTGGTGGTTCTGGGGTGTGGCTTGGCGGGTTTGGCAGGCGCCTTGCAATTGCCAAGAGAGCCTGCTAATTTGCAAATGGATTTGCAAATGGTGGTGGAGACATTTGTGGTGGTGGTGATGGGGGGGCTGGGCAGCATTGCTGGCGCTTTTTTTGCAGCCATCTTGATTGGGTGTGTGCATGCCTTTGGCATTCATTTTTTCCCGCAAGCCACATTGGTCTTGGTATTTCTAACCATGGCCTTGGTGCTGGCGGTCAGGCCCCAAGGCTTGATGGGAGAACTGCCCGGTGCAGCGCCTCGAGAAAAGGTCGTTCCATTTCAATTGGGTGATGTCAATCGGGTTTTTCAGTGGCTTGGCTGGATTGTTTTGGCCGCCATCGCCATGGTGCTGCTGTCGGCAGGTGAATACACACAAAGCGTCTTAGAAGATGTGTTCATCATGATGCTGTTTGGCCTGAGTTTGCAGTGGATGATGGCCTTGTCGGGATGGGTGAGCTTTGGCCATGCAGCTTATTTTGGTCTTGGTGCTTATGCCGCGGCTTTAAGTCATTTGCACTGGCAATTCAATGCACTAGGGGCCAGCTTGGCAGGTGTGGCGGCGGCCGCCTTGGCGGCACTTTGTATGGGGAAACTGTTAAAGCGAAGTACAGGTGTTTATTTGGCCATGTTGTCATTGGCCTTTGCCCAAATGGTGTGGGCCAGTGCCAGTCAATGGGTGTCATTCACAGGCGGTGACAACGGCTTGATTGGTTTGCAATTTTTCAATGCGATGCCGCGTTGGATTTTTCAAGGAATCCTTATCTTGATTTGCTTTGTGGCCTTGTTTGGATTTTCTCGATTGGTTCGCTCCAGTTTTGGCGCGGCCTTGCAAGCGGGACGCGATGCCCCGCAAAGAGCACAAGCCAATGGATTGAATGTTGCGAAGTTGAATCAGCGTGTATTTCTCATGAGCGCTGGCTTGGCGGGTTTGGCGGGTGCTTTGTGGGCCATCAGCAAAGGTGCTGTCTTCCCCTCTGTGGCGTCTGTTTCCAATTCGGTTGATGCCTTGATGCTTGTTTTATTGGGTGGCTTACATCAGCTTTGGGGTGCATTGGCTGGGAGTTTATTTTTACTGGGGGTCGGCTCGGAAATAGGGCGTCACTTCGAATACTGGCGAGGTGGCTTGGGACTTCTCATCATGCTGTTGATGGTCTTTGCACCTGAAGGAATTTTGGGGCTCAGAAAATTTGACAAACCAAAAGGCGGTCGGACACTATGAATACCGTCTTGAGCGTCGAAGGACTGCGGCAAAGCTACGGCGGTGTTCAAGCGCTCAGGGGCCTGAGCTTTGAGCTGCAAGCTGGTGAATGTGTGGCCCTGATCGGGCCCAATGGCGCGGGCAAGTCAACCTGCTTTGCTTGTTTGGCGGGTCAACAAAAAGCCCTGGCGGGCAGGATTGTGTGGCGGGGTCATGATTTGCACCAGTCGACGACTGAGATGCGAACTCGCTTGGGTGTGGCGCGAACATTCCAAGTGGCACAAGTGTTTGAAGCGCTCACAGTCCTTCAGAATTTGCAATTGGTCTTGCAGGCTGCACGCGGTGTTTCAATGCGAGATCTCTTGGATGATTGTTTGCTTGATCAAACAATGCATTGGATGGCTCAAACTGGTTTAAACGATCTGGGTGAAGAGATGCTTCGATCGCCTGCAGCACGTCTTTCGTATGGTGCGAAAAAACGTTTGGAATTGGCCATGGCCATGGCAGGATTGCCCGACGCCCCTCAGGGCCTGATGTTGCTTGACGAACCCGCTGCAGGACTTGCACCTGAAGAGCGAGCCGACATGATGGAGCGCGTCAAACGCATGACCCATTTGGGCACGACGGTTTTGTACACCGAACACAACATGGATGCTGTGTTTGGTGTGGCCGATCGTGTTTTGGTCTTGATCGATGGCCAATTGGTGGCGCACGGATCGCCGCAAGAAGTGGCTGCCAATCAAGTGGTTCGAGAAAGGTATTTAGGTCAAAATTTTTCTCTGAACAAGGAGCCTGCTCGTGCTTGAGATTCAAAACCTCAATGCCAGTTATGGACAAGCCCAAGTCTTGTTCAATGTGTCCTTTGTTGTGCCTCGTGGCAACATGTTGTTGATTCGAGGTTTGAATGGAGCTGGCAAATCGAGCTTGCTCAAAGCGATCATGGGCCTGATGCCGCAGTCGACGGGCAACTTGCTTTGGCAAGGCCAAACTTTGCATTCTTTGAAGCCGCATGAGCGATCGCTCAAGGGCCTAGGCTATGTGCCTGAAGACCGGCGGCTTTTTTCTGCTCTGACAGTTCTGCAAAATTTGGAAATTGCCATACCCAAGCTGCCTCAGCTCAGACTTGATGGACAGCCTGGTCTGAAGCTTCAGGAGGTCTTGAATTTGTTCCCAAGCTTGGCCAGCATGCTTGAGCGCCCCGCGGCGCAAATGAGCGGGGGAGAGCAGCAAATGCTGGCCATTGGCAGAACCTTGATGACGCAGGCCGATATGTTGATTTTGGATGAGCCTTGTGAGGGCATTGCGCCCATTTTGGTTCAGGCCATAGCGCGGGCTTTGGCAGCGCTGAAGGCGCAGGGTTATACATTCTTAATTGCTGAGCAAAACCAGACCCTGACAGACATGGCAGACAAGGTGATGACCTTGTCAGGTGGGGTGATTCAGGGCTGAACATGCCGGATCATCACGTTTATCCTGATACCTCTGCGGCTCCAAATTGACTTGCTTCACGTACACTTCTGACAACCCCATCCATAAGCCCATCTTGACATGATCATCACCAGTTTGCTGGACACAGACCTCTACAAGTTCACCATGATGCAGGTGGTGCTGCATCAGTTTCCGGGTGCGCAAGTGGAGTATCGCTTCAAGTGCCGCAATCCAGGGGTGGATTTGGCACCTTATGTCGATGAGATTCGCAGTGAAATCAAATCGCTTTGCAGTTTGCACTTCAAAGAAGATGAACTGGCTTATTTGCGTTCTTTCAGATTCATCAAAAGTGACTTCGTCGACTTTTTAGGTTTGTTCCGGTTGAATGAAAAATACATTCAAGTCACACCCAATTTAACGGGTGAAATTGACATCGTCATTCAGGGTCCTTGGCTGCACACCATTTTGTTTGAAATCCCTGTGTTGGCCATTGTCAATGAGGTTTACTTTAGAAATACGCAGCGCTTGCCTGACTTGTTGCAAGGTCGATCACGGCTTGCTACCAAAATCAAGCAATTGCAAGCGGATGATTTGAAAAGTTTGAAGATAGCCGATTACGGCACTCGCAGACGTTTTTCCAGAGCCTGGCATGAAGAGATTCTGCGTGTGCTAACAGGCCGCTTGGGCTCTGGGCCATCAGGGCAATTTGCGGGTACCAGCAACGTGCATTTTGCGCACATGTTGGGGCTAACGCCACTAGGTACCATGGCCCATGAATATCTTCAGGCCTGTCAGGCTTTAGGACCTAGATTGCGTGACAGTCAAGTGTTTGCCTTTGAGTCTTGGGCGCGCGAATACCGTGGCGATTTGGGCATTGCCCTGAGTGATGTCTACGGTTTCAACGCTTTCCTGCGCGATTTCGACATGTACTTCTGTAAGCTCTTTGATGGCGCAAGGCATGACAGCGGAGATCCCTTTATTTGGGGTGAGCGCATGATTGCGCACTACCGCGCCAACCGGGTTGACCCACTGACGAAAACGCTTATTTTCAGCGATGGCCTCACGGTACCCAAAACCATTGAATTGTTTCAACAATTCAATGGACGCTGCCAGCTGGCATTTGGTATCGGAACCAACCTGACCAATGATTTGGGTTATGAGCCGCTGCAAATTGTCATCAAGATGGTTCAGTGCAATGGGCAGCCAGTTGCCAAGTTGTCGGACTCGCCTGGCAAAGGCATGTGCGAAGATCAAAACTATTTAGCCTATTTGAGACAAGTTTTTGAGATAGAGGATATCGAATGAACACACTACTGATTGCCGTCTTTGTGATGACCTATGCGGCCATTGCATTTGAACACCCCATCAAAATCAACAAGTCTGCTACGGCACTCATTGGCGCTGGTTTACTTTGGACCATTTACGCCATTGCAAGCCCTGATGCCAAAGTTGTAGAGGCGGCTATGGGTGAGTCGCTCATGTCAACCGCTCAAATTGTGTTCTTCCTGATGGGGGCCATGACCATTGTGGAGGTGGTGGATGCGCACAATGGATTTGAAGTGATTACTTCCCGTATACGCACCACACAGCTTTCGAGCTTGATGTGGCTTGTGGGCTTCGTAACATTTTTTCTTAGCTCCATTTTGGACAACCTCACCACCACCATCGTCATGGTGTCCCTCATGAAAAAGCTGTTGGACAAACGTGAGGACCGACTCTTTTTTGCGGGCATGATTGTCATTGCTGCCAATGCGGGAGGCGCATGGACGCCCATTGGTGATGTGACCACCACCATGTTGTGGATTGGTGGGCAAGTGACCACCGTGGAAATCATGAAGGGCTTGTTCATTCCCTCCATGATCAATCTGTTGGTGCCTTTGGCTGTTACTGCCTATTTGTTGCGAGGCCGCTTGGTTGAAGCGCCGCCACGCGAAGTCAATACGGGTCAAATTGAAACCACCGCCTTTGAGCGGCAACTCATGTTTTTCTTGGGTCTGGGCATTTTGGTGGCCGTACCTGCATTCAAAACCATCACACACTTGCCACCTTTCTTAGGCATCTTGTTTGGCTTGGGCCTGCTTTGGTTGATAGGGGATTTAATGCACCGTCAAAAATCTGATGAAGACAAAGAGCGTCTCACTTTGGTCAGTGCCTTGACGCGCATTGACATGAGTTCTATTTTGTTCTTCGTTGGCATTTTGCTAGCGGTTGCAAGTTTGGAGCATGCCCACATTTTGACGACAGTGGCTCACTGGTTAAACGATGTGGTGGGTCGCTTGGATGTCATTGTGATATTGATCGGATTGGTCAGTGCCGTGGTGGACAACGTGCCTTTGGTGGCAGCTTCCATGGGCATGTACAGTTTGACTGAATATCCAACAGACAGTTTCTTGTGGGAGTTTATGGCTTATTGCGCAGGCACAGGTGGCTCAATTTTGATCATTGGTTCGGCAGCAGGTGTGGCGGCCATGGGTTTGGAAAAAATTGATTTCCTTTGGTACATGAAGAAGATCAGTTTATTGGCGTTACTGGGATATTTTGGCGGCGCCATTTTCTACATCTTTGAATACCAATTGACCCACTGATTGGCTTCCAAGTTTCAATGATTCTCAATGTTTAAAACTTCTACTCTTGATTTGAAAGTATGTGCATGAAGCCTAAATTGTTAGTGGCCAGACCCATTTTTCAATCGGTCATAGATTCACTGTCTGGAAAATTCGAGATCACCAGCAATCAAGCTGATCAACCCTGGACGCCAAATTCATGGCAACAAGCCATAGCCAGTCATGATGCAACTTTGACCACAGGCTCTGATCCCATCAACGCCCAGGTTTTGGGCGCACAGCCCAGGCTCAAGATAGCAGCCAACATGGCGGTGGGCTTCAATAACTTTGATGTTCCCGCCATGACCAACCTGGGTGTGATTGCCAGCAATACGCCCGATGTGCTGACTGAAACAACTGCTGATTTTGGCTTTGCACTCATGATGGCCACAGCGCGCCGAATGACGGAAAGCGAACATTACTTGCGCGCAGGACTTTGGAAGCAGTGGCGCTACGACATGTTTGCGGGCGCAGAAGTTCACGGCAGCACCTTGGGTATTTTGGGTATGGGACGCATTGGGCAGGCCATTGCACGCCGCGGCGCATTGGGTTTTGGCATGAAGGTCATTTATCACAACAGAAGCCCGCTCGATGCTGCGACTGAGAGCGAATGCAAGGCCACTTATGTAGACAAAGAGAAGCTTCTCAAAACTGCCGACCACTTGGTCTTGGTTCTACCCTACAGCGCTGCTTCACATCACAGCATAGGTGCTACAGAAATTGCCCAAATGAAGCCAACGGCCACCTTGGTAAACATTGCACGCGGTGGCATTGTGGACGATTCGGCTTTGGCATTGGCGCTTAAAAACAAGCAAATTGCAGCAGCTGGTTTGGATGTGTTTGAAGGCGAACCCTCTGTGCATCCTGATTTGTTAATGCTGCCCAATGTGGTGCTCACGCCGCACATTGCCAGCTCAACCGTCAAAACTCGTTTGGCCATGGCCCAACTGGCTGCCGACAATTTGGTTTCTTTCTTTGCTTCGGGTCATGCGCTCACACCGCTTAACCTAGTTGCTGCCAAGTCAGCGACTTGATGAAACCTTGAATCCAACGGACTTCATACATGGACAGCAGCATGCTACTTTGGATTCTGACAGTCAGCAGTTGCTTGACGCTGGTGTTGCTGTTTGCGTTATGGCGCCAACGTCGAGAAGGCGCCTACGCTAGTGAAGAGTTGGTGGAGTTGACTTCGTCCCTTCAAATGGCCAATGAAAGATTGGAGCGAGAACTTCGCAATGCCATCAGCGAGTCTGCCAGAGGCGGGCGCCAAGAATTGATTCAAACTTTAGGCACCTTCCAGCAAAGCTTGGTTCAACAAAGCGCAGAAGCCACACGCACCCAAAACAGCCAGATGGATGCGTTTGCACAGCAATTGGCTTTGTTGCAAAAAACGCTGTCAGACACGCTCACCTTGCAGGTTCAGCAATTGTCTGAAACCAATGCACGGCGCCTGTCTGAAATGCGCGGCACCTTGGAAACTCAACTGGCGCAGCTTCAGCAAAGCAACACAGCCAAGCTCGATGAAATGCGACAAACAGTGGACGAAAAATTGCAGACCACCTTGCAAGCGCGCTTGGGCGAAAGTTTCAAGCAAGTGGCAGATCGGTTGGAGCAGGTTCACAAAGGTCTGGGCGAAATGAACACCTTGGCGCAGGGTGTGGGCGATCTCAAACATTTGCTCACCAACGTCAAAACGCGCGGCATGTTTGGAGAAGCACAGTTGGCTTCCTTGCTTGAGCAGGTCATGGCACCCGATCAGTATGCAACGCAACACGCCACGCGGCCGGGTAGCAAAAACAGGGTGGACTTTGCCATACGTTTACCTGGTCGATCTGATGATGGCGAGCCTGTTTGGTTGCCGATCGATGCCAAGTTTCCCAATGAAGATTACGAACGCTTGCTTGATGCGCAATCGCGTGCCGATGTGATTCAGACAGATCTGTGCAGCAAGGCTTTGGAGGCGCGGGTTCGTTTGGAAGCCAAATCCATGACCGAGAAATATGTGGAGCCGCCTTACACCACAGACTTCGCCATCATGTTTTTGCCCACTGAAGGTTTGTACGCAGAAGTGTTGCGAAGGCCAGGTCTGATTGAATCTTTGCAACGTGATTTCCGTGTCACTCTGGCAGGCCCGACCACCCTGATGGCCATGTTGAACTCTTTGCAAATGGGTTTCCGAACCTTGGCGCTAGAAAAACGTTCGAGCGAAGTTTGGCAAGTTTTGGGCGCCGTCAAAACAGAGTTTGGCAAGTTTGGCGACGTGTTGGCCAAAGTCAAAGAACAAACTCAAACTGTCTTGAATACATTGGACAAAGCGCAAACCCGAAGCAATGTGATGCACCGCGCATTGCGCCAAGTGGAAGCCTTGCCAGAAGTCCAAGCGGCTGGTTTGCTGCCGAATGAAGCCGATGTCAGCGATGGCGAAAACTTGTGAAGCGTGAACTCGCAAAACTGATCACGGGTCAGATTTTTTTGCACGCCTGTATGACAGGGATGCGGTTGACAACACCCCTGCTTGCGCTTCAGCAGGGCTATAGCACCTTAGCGGTGGGTGTCTTGTTGGCACTGTTCTCGCTGACGCAAGTTTTCATGGCCATTCCTGCGGGCCGATTCACAGATCGACATGGTTTAAAGCGGCCCGTGCAAATCGGTGTGATCATGGCTTGCTCGGGCGCAGGACTGGCCGTTTTTTGGCCTGTTTTTCCTGTTCTTTGCATCGGTGCTCTCGCCACTGGTGGGGCTACGGGCATCACGGTCATTGCTTTGCAAAGGCACGTAGGCCGTATTTCTTCAGATGCCAACCAGTTGAAAGAAACCTTCAGTTGGTTGGCGATTGGACCTGCGGTCTCTAATTTCATGGGTCCATTTTTTGCGGGTTTGATGATTGACTACGCAGGCGCCTTGCCTGCCGACGCCGATGGCTTTCGTGCCACCTTTGTGATGCTCACCATTTTTCCTTTGTTGGCTTGGTTATGGATTCGCAACATTGAAGAAAAACCCATTGAGCCGCAACTTCCTGAACATGCCAATGCCCGCGTATGGGATTTGCTGCATGAGCCGCTGATGCGCAGGTTGCTGTTCGTCAATTGGTTGCTGTCATCTTGTTGGGACGTGCATACTTTTGTGGTGCCGGTCTTGGGACATGAGAGAGGATTCAGTGCCTCGGTGGTGGGCACTATTTTGGGCTCATTCGCTGTGGCTTCGGCCATGATCCGTGTGATCTTGCCTTGGATTGCGCGGCACCTTCAAGAATACCGTTTGCTGACCGGCGCCATGATTTGCGCGGGCCTCATCTTTGCTGTTTATCCCTTGTTTGACTCTGCACTGGCCATGGGCATTTGTTCGGTTTGTTTGGGTCTGGCTTTGGGCGTGGTTCAGCCCATGGTGATGAGCACCTTGCACCAAATTACGCCAGCCCATCGTCAAGGGGAAGCCCTTGGTTTGCGCATCATGACCGTCAACGCTTCCAGCGTGGTGATGCCACTGATTTTTGGCGCGGCCGGTGCTGTGGTGGGCGTCTCGGTGGTCTTTTGGGTGGTGGGCACGGCTGTCGCCAGTGGCGCGCCACAAGCTTGGCGCTTGAGACC
>Ga0214919_10007248_pt1 | contig 15010 bp, 15 predicted proteins | sample LL1503_MetaG_FD_177994 | JGI IMG/M metagenome (GOLD analysis project Ga0214919, IMG submission 177994) | Freshwater microbial communities from Lake Lanier, Atlanta, Georgia, United States - LL-1503 | ecosystem: Environmental > Aquatic > Freshwater > Lake | place: USA: Georgia | collected... | reverse complement strand
ACGAGCTTCTAATTCATCTTTTTCTTCTGGGCTTAGGGTAATTTTCATGCCCTAATTTCATCACATAAAAATCAAGCACTCTAGGCCGCACACGCTAAATCGGTAAATTCATTCCCGATGGGTATACAAGGGAAGGTTCATGATTTTATGAGACTTTGCCCTGGAAGTTTTATTCCTTTGTCTGTAGCAGACGAATTGCCCGTGTTTAATTCAGATCTTCAGGCCGCTAAGTTTCTTCTTATGTCCTTGCGCAACATAGTTTTTTTCTCTGCTCACGGTGAGGTGGATTTTATTTCTAATATCACGCTTTTGAGCTATGTCACTTCAAAAACAACTGAGTCTGATAGATCTTCGTGGAAATCTATTCTTATGTTGCCAGGTTTAGATTTATGTAAACATGGCGATTTAAATTTTTTAAAGTCGGTGGGTTTGTTCCTTGGTTTTGGCTTTTCTTGCTATCAAGATTTGACCACTGGGATCTGTGATTTTCGTGATTTGGCTCGACTTCCTAATTTAGGCCATTCTGATGATTTTTTTAGTTTTAAACCAAGGCATGAAAGAGAGGCGGGTATTGGTCATTGTGTGGGTCCTGACTTTACTATTTCAAAGGCTTGGTTTGACACACAAAAAGCAAAAGAAGCAAAAGAGCGTGGGGTTCTTTTCAACCCGAAACAGCCTTGGTATCAGCGTCCTGATGCGCGTGAGCTTCTTAATTCTGATGTGAAAAAAAATAAAAAAATAATGGTGCCACAGATTCAGCTGGGATTTGCGATTAATTATAAATTGCTTTTGCAAGATGGGCTCGCCATTTTGCCCGAACCCGGTGCTATTTTTTGGTCGCCTTTGGGTGAAAAAACAGTGCACTATAAAGATCGTGTTATTGATCTTCCAGAGGCCAATTGCGCGCATATTGTTCGAATTTTAATCGCAGAAGATAGCAGGATGGGCAGCGTGCCTATTTATTATTCTGGTTTATCCAAAGCTGCTTCTTCAGCTGCTTTTTTGACTTTCTTCGGTCTACCCATTTCAGGGAGATTTGTGACATATTCAGAAAGAATGTACAAAAAAGACGTAGATTCTTTTTTACCCTATTACATAGGTTATGCAGGAAAATCGCTCACTCCTGTTCATTTTGATGGGGTTCATACGCACATGCAGTTTTGGGCTTTGGTGAATAGCCCAGGTCTTTCTTCTCACCCTGATTTTTTGCAGGGCAATATGAGTTATCTCAGTAAAGAAGGTTTTCTTTTATCTCAAAAAGGGCTGGAGCCTGGGGTCGTCATGCTAATGCATTATGGTCCTGACTATGCGAAGGACAAAGGGCTTTTGGATATTCCACGAACAACAGAAGTGCCTGCATGTCGCAGTATTTGTGCGACTCGTGTTGCAGTCTCAGAGATTCCTAGTGCTGTCAGAGGGACTAGAGAGATTAAAAAAATGAACTTTGCGACGCTCATGGCAGACGCTTTCATGATTGATTGGGAGGCAGAAAATAAAAAGTCCCAGAGAGAACAATTAATGTCTAGGGTCCGGCCTTCTTGATTTGAGATAATTTTAAATTGAGTTATTGATCACCCGCAGTATAAAATCCCCGGCTTATTTTTTAGCGGGGATTTTTATATTGATGCAGGCAAAAATATTAGACGGCCGTAGTCTCTCGCGTGAGATTATTTTAGAGATTAAAAATAAAGTCTTAGAAAGAAAAAAATTGGGCTTAGCCGCTCCGGGCTTAGCCGTGATTCAAGTAGGCTCTGACCCAGCGTCGAAAATTTATGTCAAAAATAAAAGACAGGCTTGCCTAGAAGTCGGCTTTGAAAGTTTTAATTATGATTTTGAAAATCATTTAATTTCAGAGCAAGAATTATTAAATTTAATTGCTGATTTAAATCATAATAAAAATATTCACGGGATTTTAATTCAGCTGCCCCTACCTAGTCATATCAATACTTCAAAAATTATTGATGCCATTGATATTAAAAAAGACGTCGATGGGTTTCATCCGTATAACCTAGGTTTATTAGCACAAAGACGCCCTGGTTTAAGGCCCTGTACTCCTAAGGGTGTTATAAAATTATTAGATTCGTATTTGAATAAAGACTTAAGTGGCCTACATGCCGTGATTTTAGGCGCGTCGAATATTGTCGGCCGGCCCATGGGCTTAGAATTATTGATGCGAGGTCTCACCGTCACGACTTGTCATCGCCTAAGTCACAATATTCCAGAGATCGTAAAAACAGCGGATGTTTTAATCTCAGCCATGGGTCAGCCTGAAATGGTCAAAGCGGCTTGGATTAAGCCAGGCGCCATCGTCATAGATATTGGTATTAATAGGCTGATTAAAAATAATCAGGAAAAATTAGTAGGCGATGTGGATTTTCAAGCCGTGAGTGAAGTTGCGAGCTGGATTAGTCCAGTGCCAGGAGGTGTAGGTCCCATGACGATTGCGATGCTCTTGGAAAATACTTTTGATGCCTATTTAAACTTAAATATTTAAAATAATTTTTAACAACAGTATCCAACACAATAATTCAAGGAGTGGAAATAAAAATGAGTGGTGCAAGTGATATAAAAATTAATGCCTGGATGAGCATTCAAGACAAGGGTGAGCAGACACGTGTCCACCTCACTTTGGTTAGCGACGACCCTTCAAATCCACTGACAGGCGCGAGTCAAGTGAGGACCAGTCTTTCTCGCGCGAAGGCAGGCTACATAATGAACGAAGACTCTTTTTTTAGGGCTGAGCATGCTTTGCTCTGGGACTTTGCTCCAAGTGTACCGGGATCAAACACCCAAATTATCAACATCTACTTCGTCGCTTCTCTCGATGAAGCGCGTAAAAAAGACCAGCTGACTAAGATATTTAATGCGCTTTGTCATGCTCTAGACAAAGACACTGAACCCGGTTTTTCTTTTTGCGTACACGGTTTGGATCTGACAAAAACTAGGGCGCTGGTAGATGTATTCATTGCTCGCGCTCAAAAAATTCAGAATAAGTCTCCTGAAAAGAAACTAACTAAGCCTGTGACTCTTTGGAGAAATTATTGTGAGAGCCTGTCATCAGCGCCGTGCCCTGAGGATGATTCCAAACCAGTTTGGGAGGCCCATGTGAGCCCGTCTAGATTTTAGTTGATCGCTATTTGCTTCAATCTCGTCTTTCTTTCGAAGGGCGAGATGATCAAATTTGAGGGCTAAGTTGATCTCTAATTTGAGAAATTAAGCCCGGGCCTTTGTAAATCAAGCCTGTGTAAATTTGAATTAAATCCGCACCAGAATTTAAGACTAATTTTGCCTGATCTGGGCTGTTTATACCGCCGACGCCAATGATGGGGATCTGATGATTTAAATATAAATTAAAAGCCTGAATCGTTTTTAAAGACTGATTAAAAATCGGCGCGCCAGATAATCCGCCTAGTAATTTTTCTGTATGTTTTGTTTTAAGCGGCGGTCTATTTAACAAAGTATTCGTCGCGATTAAGCCTTCTATTTTATTTTTTAAAAAAATTTCAGACATGGTTTTAATTTCTTGGTCTGATAAATCAGGGGCGATTTTTATAAATAAGGGCGTTTTTTTAGAATATTTTTTTTCTAGTTCTGCTTGTTTTATTTTTAAATTTTTTAAGAAATTATCTAAATAATTTTCAGTCTGTAATTGCCTTAGATCTTGAGTGTTCGGCGAAGAAATATTGATGGTTATATAGTCGGCATAATTAAAAGCTTTTTCGAGGCCAATTAAATAGTCACTAATAGCCTGATCAATAGGGGTGTTTAAATTTTTGCCGATATTAATACCCAAAATAATGGGATTGGTTTTGCGTAATTTATGTTTATAAAAATTGGATTTTTTAAGATTAATAATCAGCTGGTCGATGCCTGAATTATTAAATCCCATTTTGTTAATTAAAGCCTGGTCTTTAACTAATCTAAATAATCTCGGTTTTTTATTGCCTAATTGAGCTTTGGGCGTGGCGGTGCCTATTTCTATAAAACCAAAATTAAAACCAAATCTGGAATTAGATAAGATATCTAGATATTCACCGTTCTTATCTAAACCAGCAGCGAGGCCAATGGGATTAATAAAATTTAAGCCAGCGATGGTGATTTTCGTCCCCTCTCCGACCCTTTGGCGAGGCAGAAATTTATTTAAGATTTTTAAAATCTTAAAACTTAAATCATGGGAAAATTCTGGAGGGAATAAAAATAAGATTTTTTTAAATAGGGGGTATAAAAAATATGTAATTTTACTCAACCTATTGATTTGATCTGAAATCATGGTGGCTATGGGTGGACTCGAACCACCGACATCAGCATTATGAATGCTGCGCTCTAACCAACTGAGCTACATAGCCAAAACCGGCCGGCATTATCTAAAAAGTAAATTCCCATGTCAATTTAAAAAGTTTAAAAAGTTTAAAAATTATTTGGCTAAATTTCCAGCTGCTTGTTCATCGGCATGATAAGAAGACCGCACATGGGGACCAGACGCAACATTGGTAAAGCCTAGGGATCTTGCAATCTCACCTAGCTGATTAAACTCTTCTGGGCTGACATAGCGCTGAACTTTTAAATGGTACGCACTGGGGGCTAAGTATTGACCCAGGGTGAGCATATCCACCTGATGATCTCGCAGATCTTTCATCGTCTGAATTAATTCTTCATTAGTCTCACCCAGGCCCAGCATAAGTCCTGATTTAGTAGGTATATGGGGATTTTTAATTTTATAGTTTTTTAATAACTTTAAGCTCCAGTCATAGTCTGACCCCGCGCGTGCTTGGGCATATAAGCTAGGGACAGTTTCGACATTGTGATTAAAAACATCGGGAGGTGTTTCTGTTAATAAATCTAGAGCCAAGTTAATTTTATTTTTACCGCGAAAATCAGGGACTAAGATTTCTATTTTAATACTGGGATTAGCATGTCTCGTGGCTCGAATACATTGAGCAAAATGCGCCGCGCCGCCGTCTCTTAAGTCATCGCGATCTACTGAGGTTATGACTACATATTTTAAACCCATTTTTTTCACAGACTGGGCGAGCTTAATCGGCTCAAAAGGATCCAGTGCTTCGGGCCGACCGTGAGCCACATCGCAAAAACTACAACGCCGTGTGCACAAATCACCCATGACCATAAAAGTCGCGGTGCCCTTGCTAAAACATTCTGGAAGATTAGGGCAAGAAGCCTCTTCGCAGACAGAGTATAAATTTTTCTCTCTCAATTCTTTTTTGATTTCAAAAATTTTCGACCCTTCAGATGCTTTAGGTAAGGGGGTATAAAGCCATTTAGGTAATCTTAATCTTTCAGAATGCTCTGTCTTATCTATTTTAATGGGGATTCTAGAGAGCTTATCTTCAGCTCTTGTTTTTATATTATTTTCCATATTTTTTAGCTGTCCCAAATTAACAAGCGGCAGATTTTGAAGATCTAGATTCCCAAAGTAAAGCAAACTCTTGGGCTAATAAAATCCCTAGTTCAGACAGGGTTAGCAGTGAGGGAATGATTTGATCTCGTCTCTCCCCTTGTGGGAGAGACAGACCTGAAGGTGAAACCGAAGGGCAGAGAGGGGATGTGTCCATTAAATCTATCACTTGTGTCATCTCTAAATTTTTATACCCACAAGGGTTAATTAATTTAAAAAAATTCAAGTCCATATTTATATTTAAACTTAAGCCATGGTAAGAACAGCCTCGAGTTATTTTTAAACCTAAAGACGCAATTTTTTTATCTAATTTTTTATCTAATACATAAATTCCAGGCGCTTTAGGTTTTCTAATGGCTTTAATATTAAAAAATTTATCTAAAAAATTAATCACACTGGCTTCTATTAAACAGACTAATTCTTTGGGGCCCATTTTCGTTCTTTTTAAATCTAATAAAAAATAAAGAATCAGCTGACCCGGCCCATGATAAGTAATCTCGCCACCCCTATCTGTATTAATAATCGGGATGGATGTATTAGATGGGTGGATTAATAAATGGCTAGGATCTGCATGTTTTCCTAAAGTAAAAACCGAAGGGTGCTCAGTGATCCATAGTTCATCAGGGGTTTGATTATTTCTAGCTTGGGTAAATTCCTGCATTTTTTTTAAAGTAATTAAATAATCTTGCAGGCCTAAATTTTTATAAATTAAATTTTTATAAAGCAAATTTTACAGCCTCATGAGCACTAATCGCTTTATAAATATTATCTAATTGCTCTTTAGAACTCGCCGTAAATTTAGCGGTAATAGATAAATAGTTTCCGCCTGAGCTCTCACGTTCAGAAATAGTAATCTCTGGGATATAAATTTCTTCAACATGGGCTTTTAAAATCTCATGAACAATATTTTTTAATTCAGGATTTTTCTCACCCATAATTTTAATAGGAAATACGCAGGGGAATTCAAAAAGATCTTGCATGTTTTATCTTGCTTCTTAATTTTTTAATTTCTTAATTTTTTATTTCTTTTTTTCTTAAATTTTTCAAAGCAGGTTCTGTCTCGACAGACCAGAGCTTTTCCAGCTGATAATACTCACGAACAGGGCCGAGCATAATATGCACAACGACTTCGTTGAGATCCACTAAAGCCCATTCACCTAAGACCACACCTTCATGGCCAATGATATCTAGAGATTTTTGTTTGGACTCTTGAATTAAATTTTGAGCCAGAGATTTAACATGCTGAGTTGAGGTCCCTGTCGCGATGACCATATAGTTAGTCATCGAAGTTTGATTTCGGACATCTAAAACTATTATTTCTTTCGCTTTAAGATCTTCTAATTTGGCCAGCGCAAAGTCTAAAACGGGCATAGATAATTCGGAGAGGGTGGATAATACAGCGGTCATTATTGAAGGTTCCTGATGTTTTAATGTTTGTAATTTTTTTAAATATTTTTAGATGTAAAAAACCCGGCGAGTATACCGGGTTTTTTGCGAGGCTAAAGGCCTATTTTTAAGTCTATTTTTAACTTATGGATGATGAGCAGCGGGTAAGGCGGGAGTGGCCTGCGCTACAGCCACACACCAAGCAGCGCGCATCGGGCTCCATCCTTTTTTAATTGCATCTTGTTCCTCAAAGATTTTGGCATTTGTTACACTCCAAGAAACTATTGTTTTGAATGTTTCTAGCGTGAAGGGAAAAGGGTCTATAAATCCGACCCTTTTTTTGCTCATTATTTCTTTTTGAAATTCTTGCAAAATTAAATACCTTATTTGCAAATGAGAGGGATTAAGGATTGGGGTCCTCTCAAGTGATAAAAAGTCATGGTGAGTTAGTATTTTTTTATCCTTCATGATTTCTATGATCCTTGCTATTTCTCCTGAAATAACAGCCAAATTAAGATTGGTGCCCGATATAAGGACTTTGGACGCTTGTTTATCTGGAGATTGTTCAGCAGGACAGTCTACCAAAATGGCTCTAGCTCTAGCTCCAGCTCCAGCTCCAGCTCCAGCTCCAGCTCCAGACGCGCTTCGAACTTTGATGAAGGCGCCACGCAAGCCGGTTAACCCAGCAAATGCGATTTCTTTTTGGTTTCTTGGAGCCCGTGAGCCTTGTGTGGTCGGGACGGTTGCTGGTACTGCCTCTCTCGCTGGTGTCTCGACAGTTGGCATTCGAAGGCCTAATGCCCAAGATAAAAGATTAAAGGGCGACAGCAAGGCGCTAGCGATCGTCGAAAGCCATCCCTCTTGTCTTCCTGATATGCGGCGTGCGGCTAATTCTGTAGGGCTTCCTGACATAGTTTTCTCCTTGGATTTGTTTTTAGGTTTTATTTTGTATTAAATTTTCAGGCAGGAGATTATCAAAAAATTTGCTGTAAAAGTGATCTAAAAATCTAAAAATCTGAAAAACTTGGGGATCGAGTGACATGTTTTTTCTCCCTGAGTTTTTTAAATTAAGTTAAAGCTCGCAGAATTTACACGCGGTGATACGGATGATTTTTTAAAATACTGTGGGCTCTATAGAGCTGCTCTATTAAAATAATTTTGGCTAGATGATGCGGAAAAGTGAGCTGGGACAAAGACAATTTCAAATCAGCCTGATTTAAAATTTCTGGACTTAAGCCATCGGCGCCGCCAATAACAAAGCTAATATTTTTTCCAGACTGCATCCATTGGTTTAAATATTTAGATAAATCTTCTGTAGAAAAATGTTTGCCCAAAACATCTAAAGCAATCAAATAAGTATTTTTTAATAACTTATTCTTTATTTCTAAGCCTTCTTCTTGAACTAGTTTTTTAATCTCAGCAGGGCTTGTATTTTTAGTTCTAGGTTTTGGAGTCAGGGTCTCTATTTTTATAGTTATTTCTTTGCCAAATCTTTTTAAATAATCATCGCAGGCGACTTTGACCCAGTCGGGTAATTTATGATTGACGGAAATAATTTGAATAAGCATTTAGTTAAGCACTGCCCTCAAAGCCAATTCAGGCCCGCCTTGATGTAATTCCAGGCCTTTAATTTGGCGGTCGATTTTTGCAAAAGTTTGTAGGAGTGAATAGCAATGGTTTAAATTAAATTTTTTTAAGCCCTGGGAGGTTAATAATTTTTTCTTGTCGTAAATTTTGTATTTTTTTAATAAGTCTGTGCTTAAGTTTAAATTTAAATTTTTAGTTTGATCCAGATTGTTTAAATCTCTGTGTAAATTGGCAAGAAGTCTGATCTCTTGAGCCAGGATAAATAAAATATAAGTTAATTCTGTGTCTTGAGATAATAAAGATAAAAAAACGCGCTGGGCTTTAGGAATATCATTCATGAACCAGGCGTCGATTAAGCTGGAAGGCTCAAAATGCGCCATGTCGTTCTGTAAGTTTTCAATGTCTGATAACTTAATTTCTGGAAGATTTAGTAAAACTAATTTTTCTAAAGCTTGTGAGGTCGCTAGTAAATTGCCCTCGGTGAGTCTAGCTAAGTCATGTAAAGCGGTAGGATGAAATTTTAAATTTAACTCCCGAGCTTTTTGACTAATCCAATGAGGAAGCTGAGAGGGCTCGATGGGCCAAACGGGAATAAATAAAGTATGAGGATCTAAGCGTTTAAACCAGGCTTCCTGCAGTTTTGCTTGAGGTATTTTGGGCGCGGTAATAATTAATTTTGGTGGGTTTAAAAAATCTTTTTGAGATAAATAATGCCCCACCCATTGGGTTAATTCTTGAATAAATAGATTGTTTAGATTTTCTTCGAGATTAATTCGAAAGAGCTGCTGGTTTGAAAACAAGCTGTTATTAGATAAAGCCTGAATTAAAGTCCCAGAAGTAAAATTTTTGTCGATATTAAAACAAATAATTTCGGGCGGGGTATTTGGGTTATTTTTTATTTTTTTGAAAATTAAATTTAAAGCTTCTTGTTTTAATAAAAGCTCATCGCCGAAAATAAAATAAATAGAAAAGTGAAGTTTAGGATTACTAAGTATCTGGGCTAGATCTTTAAAGTAAATTTTCATGTTAAAAATCACTCATGATAAGTCGCCAGGCGATGAATAATTTGATTAGCCAAGTCATGCGCCATGTCTTTCGAGAGTCTGGTTTGAATCGATTGATTAGATAAAACTTGCATAGCATTGGAGCTGTACTGGCGTTCTGCAGAGAGGGTGATGGGGCCTAGTAAGATTTTATTTTTATTTTGATCTGGGTTTAATAATACAAAAGTAACCGTGCTGGTGATTTGATAAAGACCCGCTTCAGCAACGCCAGTGGAGCTTAATAATTGATTAGAGTTACTAAAACTTTGTATTAATAAAATAGCCTGGGCTTGGGATAGATTGTCTTGACTTAATAAAATCGCGCCATTGTTTCTTAAGTCTTCTTGAAGCGCGGGCCATAAATACGGCGCTGGAATATTGGTTTGTAAATTAATATGAGAGATATTATTCGGAATTTTTTCCAGGCCTCTTAAGTGAAACCCGCAGGCGGTGAGTAAGAGGCTGAATAAAAAAGCAGTGATTAATAAAAATGGATGGTTGATTTTCATGGAAGTTAATTCATAGCTCCAGGTTAAAAGAGGTGGAGGGGCGAACCTCGTGTTCGTCCCTATTTTTTAATTTAAATAGTCACAATATTTACTAAGCGACCCGGGACATAAATAAAATTTCTAATGGTTAAATTTATTAAATATTTTGAAACAGTCGGCGAGGCTAAAACTAGTTTTTGTATTTCATCTTTTTGGGTATTTAAATCTGCAGAAATAGAAATTTTATCTCGCATTTTGCCATTAATTTGAATGATTAAATCCAGCTCTGTTTTAATTAAAGCACTGGAGTCTACTAGGGGCCAAGCTGCTTGGCTGATATTTTCCCCAAAATTTAATTTTGTAAATAAAGCTTGGCTGATATGAGGGGTAATCGGGTTTAAAATTTTTAATAAAATTTCTAGGCCTTCTTGTTTTAATTTTAATAAATTCGAATCTAAATCAGCCAATAAATTTAATAGCTTCATAGAGGTAGACACAATGGTATTAAATTGCTGGCGTTCCATATCAAAAGTCGCTTGTTGCAAGAGCTGGTGAATTTCACGGCGGGTGGTTTGATAAAGTTTATTTTTCTCCCCCTCTCCAGCAGCGCGGACACACAGGTCCGCCCCTACACCTTGTTCTAGTAAAACCTCATGGGCAAAATTCCAGAGCTTTTTCAAAAATCTAAACGACCCTTCCATGCCTGCATCAGACCATTCGAGAGACTGCTCTGGCGGGGAGGCGAAAATAGAAAATAATCTAACCGTATCGGCGCCGTACTGGGCGATCATAGAGACCGGGTCGACGATATTGCCTTTGGATTTTGACATCTTGGTCCCGTCTTTTAAGACCATGCCTTGAGTTAATAATTTAATAAAAGGCTCGCCAATATTTTTATCTACTAGCCCAATATCTCGCATGAGTTTTTGAAAAAATCTCGCATAGAGCAAATGCATGACGGCATGTTCGACACCGCCAATATATTGATCCACGGGGAGCCAATAATTTGCTCGACTATCGAGCATTTTTTCAGCATCAGGGCAGGTGTATCTTGCAAAATACCAAGAGGATTCAACGAAAGTATCAAAAGTATCGGTGTCTCTCTTGGCTGGTTTTTGACAGCAAGGGCAGAAAGTATTGACAAAATCTTGATCTAAACATAAAGGCGAAGTTTTGCCATCGGGGAGTAAATTTTCTGGAAGTAAGACTGGCAAATCTTGCTCTGGTACTGGAACAGTTCCGCAAGATTCACAATAAATAATAGGCACCGGGCAGCCCCAGTATCTTTGCCTGGAAATGCCCCAGTCTCTTAATCGGTATTGAGTTAAAGTTTCCCCAAAATTTTCGAGATTAATATTTTCTGGAATGGGGGTAATTTCTCGAATGGGCAGCTGATATTTATGCGCAAATTCCTGATCTCTGGGGTCTTGAACGGGAACCGCCATGACAGCCCCCGTGCCATAATCTATTAAAACAAAATTGGCGATCCAAATGGGCAATAATTCTTGAGTAATCGGATGGGTGGCTGAGAAAGCTGTTTGAATCCCCTTTTTTTCTTGAGTCGCGAGGGTTGCTTCCATGGTGCTGGTTTTTTGGCACTCTTCGCAGAAATTTTTTATATTTAAATCCAATTCAGCTGCTTGAAGGGCTAAGGGGTGCTCACTGGAGATGGCTAAATAAGTCACACCCATTAAAGTCTCTGGTTTAGTAGTAAAAATAGTTAAATCAGGGTGAAGATGAGAGCTAGTTTTAAATTTAAAAATTAAGCCTTTGGATTTGCCAATCCAATTTCTTTGCATGGTTTTAACAGCTTCGGGCCAGCCTGAGAGATGATCTAATTCTGAAAGCAACTCTTCGGCATAGTCTGTAATTTTTAAGAACCATTGAGAGATAGATTTTTTTTCAACGACGGCCCCCGATCTCCAGCCGCGGCCGTCGACGACTTGTTCGTTGGCTAAAACGGTCTGGTCGACAGGGTCCCAGTTGACAATGCTTTGTTTTTTATAAGCCAGATTTTTTTTAAATAATTGGGTAAATAACCATTGTTCATGCTTGTAATAGTCAGGACGGCAAGTGGCTAATTCGCGAGACCAGTCGATGGCAAAACCTAGTCTTTGTAGCTCTGATTTCATCTCTGAAATATTGTTATAGGTCCAGTTAGCAGGGGGGATATTATTTTTTATCGCTGCGTTCTCAGCTGGCAGACCAAATGCATCCCAGCCCATGGGTTGTAGGACGTTGTAGCCTTGCATGGTTTTATAGCGAGAGATCACATCACCCAGGGTGTAATTACGAACATGACCCATGTGTAATTTTCCAGAGGGGTAGGGGAGCATGGATAAGCAGTAATATTTTGGTTTATTTAAATTATTTTCTAGGGCTTTAAAGCTTTGCTTAGTTTCCCAGAATTTTTGAATGTTTAATTCTATTTGATCGAAGTTATAGGGAGGGATATTTGAATTGGAATTTGAAGTAGTCATGAGTGTGAAAGCAGCCCAGTTAGTTAAATATAAATAAATTTAAATAATAAAAAATTGATAAGCAGAGCAAAAAAGCCGCTCAGGATACTGGTAAAAAAACCTGGATCAAGGGTTGCAAAGCGGGGTAAAATTTTTGGTTGATGTTTTTTTAAGTTTTGTATAAAAAAATAAAATTAAAAATAATAAAAAAGGAGTGGCGCATGAGTGCAGCTGGAATTGGAGCTGGAGCTGGAGCTGGAGCTGGAGTTGAGCCGGCTAGGCGGCGATCTTCAGTGGGTGTGTCTTTACCAATAGCTATTCCAAAAAATTCAGAAGTTGAAGAGGTGGGTCCAGCAGGAGCGGGATCTGGCGCTGGAGCTGGGGGTCTAGTCCATGTGGGGACGCCAGTTGCAGTAGGTCATCTGCACTCAAATGGGCGTGCTTTCGCTCGCTTGAAAACAGCGAGTCTTGAAAGAACGCAGAGTGTTCGTTTAGCTGCATGGTCAGATACAAAAGATCCTTCTCTTTATCAGCTTATCGGGCAAGGGACATCGGGTTTCGTTCTCAAAGGTTCTGAGAACACGGTTGTGAAATATGTGGCCCTGCCTGTGAAAGATCATGAGTTGCGAGAGCAGCTTATTCGTCAGGCGGAGGATGAAGCTGAATCTTTTAAGCGCGTTTATAAAGACCATGCAGGTCTTGTTTCAGTGAGGACATGCACTCTAGAAGAGCTGGACCGTGCGGGAGTCGCTGGTTTGTATAAAGATTTTTATAGGCCGTGGTGTCAACTGCTTGAAAAATCGAAGTCAGGCAATTGGCAGGAATTGAAAGAATTAGACAATCCTCTATTTGTCCTTACTCAGTTTCCGTATTTTTCAGGGCTTAATTTAGAGCAGGTACATGCTGATCTTTTTCAGATTACACCAGAGCCTGGAAAAAAAAGGTGGCGGTCTCCTGCATCGCCTGCTGAGGCAATTGATCTTCATGAGCTCATACCCGGGGCTTATCATATAGCCCAAGGGCTCTTAGCAGGTATTCAGACAATACATGATCTTAAGATGATTCATGGTGATCTTAAGCCTGCTAACGTCATAACTGGTGAAGATGGCCTAACAAGAATCATAGATTTTGGTAATGCGAAACGCCCTGATATGAGTGTAAGAAAAGACTACTGGGTGCCCGTAACGCTTATTTTTGCAGGGCCAGGGGTTCGCCCAAATGGCGCTACTGTTTTTGTTGAGAAGTTATGGGATTGGAACTTAGATTATTATTCAGCAGCGATACTCATTGCTTCTTTTTTGTTTCATCCACGGGATCTCTGGTTTGGTTCTAAACAAGCGCCCGACTGGTATTTAAACCGAGAGATAAAATTAAAAGACTTGCTCAATAAGTTATGGGATTTTGTCAGTCCTGAATCTGGATTTTTATTTGAATTTAAATCTGAGCTTGAATTTGATTTGAATCCTGAGGTCAAAGCACAAGGAAGATTCTTGGTTCATGCCATTTCCCAGCTCTTATGTTTAATTAAAGATCCAGAAGATTTAAGAAGTTTTTTAGCTCAAGAAGATCCTAATTTTAATGGCAAGCCGCTTTATCTCAGAGCCGAAGGTTTGCACTATGAATCTGTGCCTGAGATAGAAAAATCGCAGCGTACAGAGACCAATCTTTATGATGAATATTTGGCTAAAAATCCTGAATTGAAAAAGGTATCCACGTCAGAGGAAGAAGAAAATTTGGAGGATGATCGAGGGGCTGGCTTATCTGGCTTATCTGGCTTATCTGGCTTATCTGGCTTATCTGGCCTAAGTGCGCCGCTTTTGTCTCCTGATTTTAAAGGAGAACCGGTGGCTAAGGCTTTATTTGATAGTTTAGCTTTAGGTTCGGTGAAAAAATCTTGTTTTTGTTTTTACAGAGGCCCTGATGCTGACCCTCGGGGATATCAGTTGCCTCTGGATATTTCTGATTTTGAGCGTAGGTGTTTAGCTGAGTTTGTGAGAGTTTCTCCTAGCGCTTCTAGTGAAGGTTTTTTTCCTAGCCCTGGACGTGAGCGGAGCTTTTCTGTGGTAGGCGTTGAAATGGGCGCGGCGAAATAAAAATTTAAAAATAAAAAAAAGTTTAAAAAATAAGCATTAGCCAATTGACCCTGGAAATCTATTTGAATATCATGCGCGACTTCTTGAACGGAGGGGTTCCCGAGCGGTCAAAGGGATCAGACTGTAAATCTGACGGCACAGCCTTCGAAGGTTCAAATCCTTCCCCCTCCACCAAGTTTAAGTTTTGTTTCGCGGGTGTAGTTCAATGGTAGAACTTCGGCCTTCCAAGCCGATAGCGCGGGTTCGATTCCCGCCACCCGCTCCAGTTTTTTATTTAGCTTTTAGTTTTAATTCGGCCCACATAGCTCAGGCGGTAGAGCACTTCCTTGGTAAGGAAGAGGTCCCCAGTTCGAGTCTGGGTGTGGGCACCAGTTTTGTTTTTAAGTTTTTTAAAGTTTTTAAGTGGAGATAACCATGTCAAAAGAAAAATTTGCACGTAATAAGCCCCATGTGAACGTGGGAACCATTGGACACGTTGACCACGGTAAAACGACTTTAACGGCCGCAATTACCAAAGTAATGGCGTCAAAGTTTGGTGGCG
>Ga0214919_10007247_pt1 | contig 15010 bp, 5 predicted proteins | sample LL1503_MetaG_FD_177994 | JGI IMG/M metagenome (GOLD analysis project Ga0214919, IMG submission 177994) | Freshwater microbial communities from Lake Lanier, Atlanta, Georgia, United States - LL-1503 | ecosystem: Environmental > Aquatic > Freshwater > Lake | place: USA: Georgia | collected 2015-03-15 | reverse complement strand
ACACACAAAGTAAAGGAACATTAACACAAAGCGGATTAAATGAGATTCCTTTGGTATCTTATTCAAACTACTTTAAGCATGTTAATAATGGTGTACCTTTAACTCTAACTGGTGATTTAACAATAAGATTAAAAGACAGCTCTAATGCTAGATGGAAATCTGGGCAAAGATTTAGAATATCTTTTGGAGATCAGGTATATCCAGGAGGCTTTATTATAAATATATTAACAAATGCAGATGGATTATATCCATTAAGCAATCCTTCAGGAGTTAGTTATTCTACGTTGATAATTTCTCTTGACGATAGCTCATTTTCAGGGTATGATTATATGCCAGTTTTCGAAATTGTTTGTATCGACGAGAAGAATTTAAAATTTCAAGTAGATATAGTAGGAAAAAGTTTAACTAACAACCAATAATATTAAAAATTAAATGGCAGGCACACAAAATTCAATAAGTTCATTAGTAGCTCAGTTTCTGAGACTCCAAAGAAATTCATTAGAAATCATAAATGGATTAAATGAGGTTGCGGTATCTACTAATAACACTGTTACGATAGAATACCTTGACGAACAGGGTTTACCCCAAAATCAAAACATTCCTTCTTATGGATTTCTGAGAGGAGAAATACAAAGAATTGATAATAACATAAAGGGTTTAGCTGGTATTGGCGAATCGTCTGCAACGGTTAGAAATCCTGATGGTACATACTCGCAGGTTTATAAAAGCGAACCCTTAAAAGAACCAGCCAGATTAACGAATTTAGCAGTACCCAGCACATTCGACGTTAAGGATAATTGGTTTTTTGAAAGTTTTCTTACCCCTCTTTTGTATATAAATGTAAATGTAACAGGACAAGTTCCTGATGCAGCAGATAGAATAGTAGTTAAGAGAATAATTGCTAACACAACAACAGATGGACAGAAAAACTATTTCGATACTAGTTTAAAGGGAAGAAATGATCTTTCTTATAATGAATTTATACAGGACTTAACTGATAATGGTATTGGCTATTTTGTAGATGAATCGATCGAGCAGTTACCTTTAAGAGCAATAAGATTTGTCGGTGGATTTAGCGTAACCAGTTTCTATGATGATTTAGTTACTATTACCGATGCAGCAGGAAATCAATTTCAAGAAACTAGAAGAAACTATAAATTAGATAAACTCACTTATACCGACACTCTTAGTACATTTGTTGATGGCAGATCACTTAATATAGGGGATAAAATTTCTACTAATGACGGAACACAATATCAGGTAACTTCGGTTGATAGGGATCAATCATCTATCCAAGCTAAGAGGGTATCTGGATATCAGCCAATCCTCATAGGTGCAAATACACTTTCTATATCTTCAATAGATTTTGGACCTAGATATGCACAGGTTAATATCGGATACAATGAGAGACAGGGTATTTTCTTTAAAGCTATAGACGATAACTTTAATATTGTTGGAGCAGTTTGGTCGACTGGAATAGTATTTTGGAGCAACGAGCTTCAAACCAAAAATTCTAGCGGTACCATAGTAAATCTTGAAACGTATTATTTAACTGAAGTATCTGATTTAGGTAAGATTTTCGTAGGTGCTGCCAAAGAGAATAAAGTCCCTGCGATAGAAGGTTTAGTTCCGACTGCTCCTACTATTGCTCAGACCAACTTCAGAGTAGTCCAGATAAACAAACAGATAACAGATTCAACCCCAATAAAAGTTGTTAACGATAAGTTAGCAATGAAGTCTTCGTTAAAGAGCGAGATAAATCAGTTGGATGATTCTATCAATCAATCTAAGATTCAATTAAATACTGGGCTTTCTTCTATAAATGAAGGATCATTACAGTTAACAAACGTAAATTCTAGTCCTATCTTAGGATCTAATATAACCCCAGTTAGTATAGTTGGACAAAAAACAACACCAATAGGGGTTAATGTACAGGCAGTTAAAGCAAACTTAAGTTCATTGATTCAGGAGAGAGTTAAGAAGGTAGAACTTTACTCATCTTTAGTATCTGAAGTTAAGACTTTGAGTGTTGACGTTCCTCAAATAGTAACGCAACCTAAATATAGGGTTAGAGGGTTTTGGGCGTTTCCTTCTCCGCAAATTAGTCCATCTACAGGGGCACAGCAAGTTATACAATTCAAAGTTAGATATAGATATCTTAGCGACAATGGATCTGCGCAACCTAATGATCAAATAGAATTCCTTGATAATGACGGTACTAAGAAAAATGCTTCTTTCTCGAACTGGACAGAATATAAAACCGACATTAGAAAAAAAGTTTATGATCCCAAAAAAGGAGTTTATGTTTGGGCACCAGAAGATCCAGGTAATTCAGATGTACAGAACATCAACCAATTAGATCTAGCTATTACAAAAGGTGAAAAATTAGAAATACAGATAGCTTCCATTTCTGAAGCAGGTTGGCCAGATAATCCATTAACCTCTGATTATTCTCAGACCGTTATAATTCCTTTCCCCGATAACCTATCGATTACTGGGGTGGATGTAGCACTAAGAACTAATATAGAAGATTCTGCAGTTACTAGAATGCAAGCAGAATTAGATGCACAGGGACTTAATTTACATTTATCTGAGCAATTCACAACAGGAAATAACACTTATTACCATAATGCAGTAGGTATTGCCAGTGGATTCTATACTAATTCAGGAACTGTTTTAAACCTATTTGATAAGCTAACTGATCTTCAGAATCAGTTAACATTAATGAAAGCCGAATTAAGCAATGCTAAAGGTGTATTGCAAGTTTATATTGTAGATTCAAGCAATAACAAGATAAAAGTTTCTAAGGGATCAGTAATAAAGCTTAATGCAGGATTTTATAACGACATCTTTACTAGTGCAACAACCACAGACGCGGGAAAAATAGCTTCTATATCTTATAACATCCAGTTATTTAACGAGCAAGCTTCCCCTGTTGAACTTGCTTCAGTAATTCCTGGAGGATTAGAAACCCAAGCACCTTCTTCAATATCTTCTGCTTTTCCTTCAGGGTATAATACTAATCTAAGATATGGTGACGGACCTATATCTCTAACAGCTCTAGTAACTAGTGATGTTGAGAGCTCAACTGATTTTAGACAGGCTCCGCCTTACGCTTCTTCTAGCGCATACTCGCAATACATTTATCCTAGATATAGAAATATTGGATTTAATCAAATACTTTATTATAATACAGCTATGGGTGATTTGGGTCAATATTTTACTAACTCATACAGTTCGTCTTATACATATAATGGGGATGCATCTTCTGCACAGATTAACTTTGGTTTATCGGGAACTTATCCTCAGAACGGAACTACATTTACTCCTTATGACCCTACATTATATGCTAACTATTCTACAGTAGTTGGAGGAACTGCAGCAGCGGTTTGGAATGGAACATTTAGTGGTACTACCGGGGGATCTCCAGTCGGAAGCGGATATCTATCAGAATTCTGTATTCACACAAGTCACCCTTATTTAATCTCAGTTGGAAGCGCATATTCTTTCACTAATTACCCTGATATGGTTAAGCCTTTTAGCTCAACTTCGGTAAGCTATCCACCATTCAGACACACACAAACATTCTGGGGGGATACAACTTTATCCCAATATTGGGTTCAGCAAGCATCAAGAACCCCGATAGATTTTGCTACTGGAGCAACTGCTTCTCGAGAAGATAATATGTATGCAGATAAATTAGGATTCTCGTCTAACGATGAATATCTAATAGGTAAATATTCATGTGGCGCTTATCTTTATCTTGGTCCCATTTCCAATACATCATTACAAGTTCCGGGGACAACAGCATTATCTGTTACGTATCTGGGAGAAGGTGAAACAAATGCTATAAACATCCCGTTGATATTTCAATTCAGAGCAGTTGATAAATTGGGCTATATAGGAGGATGGAGAAAGTTAGGAAATTTATCCAATATAACATACACTAAAAAAATAGGAGTAGATATACAAATAAGAAATGATGACGCATTCTCTTTTGATGTTCAGGTCAGCGGATCTTATCAAAATGACACTTTAGTAGCTCCTAATTTTGATAGCGGAGTTAAAGCACTTAATTTTTAATAAAACATAATACGAGCTTAAAACATGTCTCAATCCAGACTTTTTGATTATAACTCTTCTTTCTCTGTTATTAGAACAAATCCTAAATTGACTGGAAATTTTAAAATTTCGGTAGATTCTCAAGGTGACGTTTGGTTTAATTCGATGGATGTTAATAATACTTTGAGTAACGACGCATTTAAAAAGTACACAGTAACAGGAGAAAATTCATACGCCAGCGATGTCTCTACTTTCTTTTCAAATGGTAAAATTTCGAACGATATAATATTTCAAGTTGGTAAATTCACAAATGGTGAAAGTGAGCCAGCCCAATATTTTTCTGATCAGTATGATTTCTTCTATGCGAGTGGTGCCTCCGCATTGATAGATAAAAATTATCCTGAGGATTTTAGCTACTTTGCACCGATATGGATTAAGGACGAGATACCAGATTTTTTCGTTATATTCAAGCTCGATAATCCTTTGTCCTACCCATATTCAACAAACGTTACCCAAATAGATTCAACTAAGAGGTATAAGGTGATTGCTGATTATGATACTGCGGCAGAATTTAAGATAGCATACGGTAAGGATACTTCAGGGGTCGATATTTATTATTATGATGGACAAATCTTTAAAGGTAACACAAATAATCCAACATACAGTATAATAAGTGGTACTGGTAAGGTTGCGGTTTATGCCGAACTTGAAAATCTTCCGCTCGTAGATGATGTATCCTCTACTTTTAAAAACAAGATACTGAATAACGCAACCGCTATAAAAACTTTTGATCTTAGAGAGAATACAAAAATTGGTAAATACATAAGATCAATATTTAATAATAAACTGTTTTCTAATTCTCCATTAGATGTAAGTTGGGGATATAATTCATATACTTATTATAAAGGAATTAGCGTATCAGACGGAATCTATACAAGAAAGGGTGAGCTACTAAATCAATATCTTTCATCCGCTAAGTCTGATCCTATGATTGATTTAGAAGATTATATAACTTCTGGATTTTCTAGAAACGGAATTGTCTGTCCCAATTTATTAAATCTTGAGTTTTTCTTTGATGATGCAGATTCAGATTTATATACTATAAATAGATATGTTGGTATGTATGTTTCACGAAACGACATTGCAACAATCAGAACCAATGGTGAATTTTTCTACGAGTATAGAAATTTATCAGGAAATGAAAACACACCGATACCTTCGAGAAATAATGTTGGATATTATTATAACAATGAACCATATGGGATAGGAGCTACTTCAGGCATTAGATTATTCTATGAGAATGCAACTGGATTTTTACCAGGCTCTGACAATGTTAATTTATTAGACCCTAATAAATTATTTTATTTAACCGATAAAAATGATAGTTTCTATAGCTTAAAAAGAACCGAAGATTACGGTGGATATGGAGGATCAGAGCCTAAGTATTCCTATGGACCTTTTGATTATACAACTGGAGAATTCTCGGCAACAGGTTCAACTGGAGCAACTTCAGGATCACTCGTAATACAAAATCAAACGATAGATCTTCTTAACTTCACAGGAAGTGACGATAAACTTGTTACAGTAAAAGGTGATTTAGCAAAGGAAGCAGGTAAAGCTTATGCGGAGGTTGAATTTCTAAAGGCATATGACAATAATATACCTTTAACATTAAAATTATATTGGCCAAACGGATCAAGAAAAGATGGATCCAGAAGATATGATTTAATAAGCTCTGCTGATTATTCTTCAATGATGGTATGGGTAGGCGGATCTTATTATTCAACTGGGAATTCATATTATTTCAATGCTTTTAGCGGTACAACTAATGATATAGCTTTAGCTTTTTCGTCAGTTCTTTCCGATGTAGATTCCTCAACAATGGATTACGGTAATTCTGGGGAATCCTCTATTATTAGAGTTAAGAATTCTGGATTATATGGTAATAACTCTTACTCTATATCAATATTCGATAACTATCCGGAATTTATTGGAAAATATAGGGGCTCGTGGGATAATAGATCAAATTACGTATCCGATGACATAGTTCTTTATAATAATACATATTATTCAATAGCAGGTTCTACTGGTCCGACCGTGGGTATGCAATTCACAAATTCACCTGACACTTCTAGCAGTTGGGAAGAATATTCAACATTTAATTATCCCGGATATGTTAAGATTAACGGAACAGACGCATCGGGAATAAAAAAGAATATTAATTTTATCGGTGGAACAGTAAATAAAAATAACAGAATAATCTTCGATAGTAAATACTCAAATCAAGTTTTACCTGGATACTACATTAAAACAGATGCTGGATTTTCTATGATAGATTCTGTTAATGGCTATGTCGATGATCCAGAAATTGATCCTGTTACCAGAAAGATTATAGGATTCGATGATTTTGGATATAAGCTTGTATTAAATTTACAAGACATATATTCTCAGATAAATCTAGGATCAGATCAATCTTTCAATGTATATGATTCTGCTTCTTTAAATTTAGGCGTATTTACTTTCTTTGATGTAAAGGAATTCAATTTTGATTTCTGGAGTTCTGATTATGGTTATTCACCAACCCCTGAGACATATAAGTATTTTCAGATAAATCCTAATACGGATAATGTAATAAAACCAGGCGTCCCATACTTTGTAAAAAGAGGCCAAATAAGCTATGGTGGGACTGGCAATATTTATAATGCAGGAAATTTATTTTACGGGGCTACGGGATATACCTCGTTCTCTATCTCCGACCCCAGTTTAAACCTCAGCACATCATCTGCAGTATTAAATACCCTCGGGTCGAGAGCTTCTTTTTCTGGTAATGTTGTTGTATTTCCCGCTCAATATTCTAACGTTACATATTCTTCTAACAGTGCATCATATTCTAATATAGGATATACAAAAGACTTGGAAACTTTCAATGGGTTTATAGGAATTCAGGGGATTCTGGTAGATCCTAAAAACGTAGATCCGTCCAAGGAAGAGGTATTTTATTACGGTAAGCTTAATACCGAATATGAATATTTGAAGGAGAATTACACAACACAGAGAGCTAATATATCAAGAATAGTCCCGTATATAAATAAATGGGGATCTTCTTTAGGTACAGATTCTAGAGGAAATAGATATAGGCTAAACAGCAGTCCGGCTTTTTCGCCTACTAACTTTTCACCAAGTTTTGAAAGAACTACTCCTGATCCTAAATATCTAACGCATGAATGGTTCTTATTAGAACAACCACCTAGAGATTTTCCTAAGGAGTTTATGAACAATCAGAATAGTTATCTACCTTATAAAATAGATTTAGATAAAGCCAAAAGCTCTGATCCCGATGATGCTTTATATTTAGCGTCATACTTTACCCCCGAACCTTCCGACTACACTTCAGAATTTAGTGATACGTCATACTACACTAAGGAGTTATTTACTCCTCTTGTTTATAGCGAAGCATCAGGATATTATGAGACCATATTCAGAGGTTGTAAAATAGTATTAAAAAAGAGATCAGATACTTTTTTTGATGGATCCGTTGAATCTGATAGATACGTAAAATACTATAGAGGTTACGAGGATTATAAATTCTCCGCTATATTAAGGGCAATACCAGAGGATACTACAACTATACAGTCTCCTGTTAAATATCAGGTGATAGAAAACGACCAGCAGAAGTTTATACTTTTTGTTTGCGATGTTGTTGTAAAAGATCAAAAAACATTTAATCCTGGCTATACCGGGGGAACGGGGGGAAATCCAGTTTTAGATTACACCCTACTTTACACACTGAATGACAAGGAAAAACTAAGATCACCTTTAGCTACCTCACAGAAGTTCTATTCTATAGATAATATAAAATTAAGCGCTGCTTTAGATCTTTCTCTACCATCGGGTAGCGTTGTTAATACAACTAGAAAAACCGGGATAATAAACATAATAAATAATACCGATTATGATACAGATTTAAGAGAAGAAATACATACGACATATGTTCCAAATGTAGACGGTGTTACTGGACCGAGCTCTACGGGGGATGGAAGTTTTATTGTTTCGTCTCTGTCTACAACTTACCCCTGGCCAACTGGGGTTGGCCCCAGTTTTATAGAATTCGGTAAGGTCGCTACTGGATCATCATACTTATTTACTATCCCTTTCTCGACGTCCAATCCTGTTACAGTTCCTATTGGGCCATCTTCTGTATATAAGGGAAAGCCGGTTATACAAATAGGCGGAGGATCTAGTTATTATAAACAATTACTTTCAAGATGTTCTGTTTCGTATATCGCAGATAAATTCAATAGGAGCTCTCCGTACATAAAATATCTAACTTATGAATGGGACTCTAATTCAAGTTCAACAATATCCACATTTGATGGATTTGAACTTTATTTTGAGAGGCCAACCAGAATAACTAAACCTAGCGGATCTTTGGTTTCTCGGGATTTTAATGGACCCCAAACTTTAAAGGGTTCTAGAGTAGAAACGGGATATGCTATAAGAACTCCAGATCCAACAAGACCTTCTATTTTAACGAGATATTCTGGAGAATATGAGCCTATATTCAGAAAGGTTATACATTTTGATCGTGATAAAACTGATACATTAATAGGATATAGTTCGATAGATCTTTCTTTCAGAAACTGTAATTTTGCTCCAGATAAAGAGTATTTTGGTATTTCAAGAAACCTAGGATATACCAAAGTTTCTGAGGGATCTAATATATTGGCTGCTGCAAGTTCATATCCGGAAGGACCTGTTTATCCATTAATAGGATTAACCCCGATAGCAAAAAAGGATTTTAATATATTCTCTTCCTCATGGGATCCTGGATATTATGACAGATACATTGGTACTAATTCAGGATCACCTGTAGCAGGAACAAGAGCTATGAAAGAATACAAAACTTTCTTTGGTTCTAAAGTTATGCAGACACCCGATCCTATTCAGGCTAATAATTACATAACTCTTGAAATTTCCAGAACTACTGGTAGCAAAAATGTAAAAATTATAAACGAAACTATAGACAGCTATATTAAGAGTGTTCAAGAAATAACTAGGAGCAATTCAGGTACTGGCATAGGATCTGTTGGTCCATACCTTTCTGGAGTGGATTACAATAAGCTAGATCTTAAAATATTTACTAACGCAGAGGTTATTTGGCAGAATTTCCAGGATCAGGGGAAGATAAAAGGTATAATAAGATTAGATAGAATACTCAGAAGATTCCTGTTAAATTCGGGAGTAAAAAAAGTTTTTATCGATAATATGATATCCCAGTTTGGCGTAGGCGATCCTTTATCAATAAATGACGATGTCAACACTTATATAGATTTAAACGTTGCCCCTATATACAGAGGGGATGTATTTGATCTTTACGTTAAAAAAATCGCAAACTCAACAATACCTAACCTTGAAATAGTTAGGGGTGATCTATTTGCTACCGATAGATATAAATTGGAATATTTTATAAATAACAACTATAAACTAACACCGATTACTAATTTAATATACGAGTTTGAATATCCAACAGAAGTTGGTTTTTATTACTCTTTAATGTTTAACATAAGAATAGCTAAGATATAAAAAATGCCAAATACTAATATACAGGCCTTAAGCTACAGCGACGATCAAAGTCAACTAATAAATAAGCTGAATAATAACTTCGACGAAATTGTGGAACTACATGGCGGAAGCCAAGGCACTGTAGGTCCTACGGGTGACAGAGGAGCGATAGGCGATTCCGGAACTTTTGGACATACCGGATTAGATGGAGCAAGGGGAACTAGATGGTTTGTTTCTTCTTTAGCCCCTGCCGGATCTGCTCAGGAAGGGGATTACTGGATAGACTCCACAAGCAGTAACATATACACCCTTCAATTAACCGGATGGAATCCGACAGGATATAACATAAGATCGGGTGGAGATCTATTCAGAGCATCAGATTTTACATATAGCGGAGGAACCGGTACTGCTATAGAAATGTCTCAGGCATTGCCTAAGAACTATCTGTTTATACTAAGCGACGTTACCCCGGAGAATGGTGTTATAAATGAATTACTTTCTAAATTCTCTATTTCCAATGATTCAGCTATAAACGATTCGCCTCTTTTAGAATTTTCAAGAAGTGATGTAGCAGATGGAACTACGTCCGATTATATACAGCATCCATATTTTTATTGGCCTTCCACTATACCAACCGACAATTCATTAGGTATAAGAGTCCCTGGGGGTACTTTAGCTATTGGTGTTTCTGGAGGATTTGAATCAAGGTTTTCCTCTTTGGATATGGAATCACAAAAAGGTACCGATATAAACTACGGGGTAGACTCGACATCAGGGATATATGCAACAGGCGGATATGACATCAACTCAACGGGGCAGTTTAGGGTAACAAGTAAGTATCTTAACATGTCCGGGGTATCCGGAGGTTTCCGCGATCCTATCAGATCGGTAGCAACAGTAGCATCTTCATCCCCTCACACACAGATAACACCGTCGGGAACAGCTGGGTTTAGATCAACCAGAACAGGGGACGTCCATAGTACTCTTTCACAAAGCGTTTATCATTTGACACTGGAGGACTCTACAGAAAAGAAAGTTTGGCTTTCGACTAAAGGAAAGCTTAAAATGAATAAAACAGTCGAGGGTATATCATATCCGTCCACGACTCAGAAAACGGTTGGCTATTCAGGAGCTACTGCAATAAATTGGTATTTTATTACTAGAACTTCTGCAACAGTGGGATCTCCTTTAAATAACGGAAATACCATGATAATAAATCCAGCTATAACTTCAGGGCAGCATGTTGGTCTGGGGTTATATAACGACTCTAATTTAGGATGGGGAGGATCTGGTGGGCTTCAAATGGGTGAATCGATTGACATAACGGTTCATAATAGTTCGGACTCTCCAGGAACATCAGCAACAGGATTCAAGTTTATAGGCGTAGGTACGGGGGCTTCAGCTTCCTGTGTAACTAAGGTAACGCTACCTTTCTTATCGCCAACCGTTGACCTTACGATTGCCAGAGGTGTTACCGGAACTGGGGTTACTACGGTTTACTATCGTGCTTATGCACCTTGGTCATCAAGTGGTGCCATAGGATCTACTGGAGGTTCCGGGGGATCTTTCACTTATTGATATATACAATAACTTATTAAGATCCCGTAGAAAAAATGCCAGATTTAAAATTACTAAGAATACAAGAAGGAGACAATCAAAAAGTTTTTGTTGATAAGATCAACTCTAATTTTTCTGATGTCCTAACTTTCGGTGGGGGTCCTTACGGAAAGATAGGACAGCAAGGACCTGATGGTATACAGGGACAAGCTGGTCCAGTTGGTTCTTATGGTGATATGGGGAGTAGGGGTAGCATTTGGACCATAGGAGCTACTGATCCGGGATTAACCGGCTATATTAATAATGATTTCTGGTTAAATACAAGAACAGGATTAGGTAATCCGATTTATCAATTTTCTTCTTCGGGATGGAGCCAATATGGATTTGGAATGCTTTCGCAGGACCTATTTAGGGTTTATCCGAATATCCCAACATCTGCAGGCAATTCATTATATAACGGATACGTGTTAACCTCAACAAATCCATCCAACTACACCTTAGTACTTAGCGACAATTCATTATCATCGGTAGGTGCTACAGGAATTGCAAACCCGCAGTATTCTAAGGTTGTCATCGCAATAAACGGCGGAGCTACTGGAAAAAATCTGATGGAATTTACCAAGGGCAGTTATTCAACAGCTACGTCATTTAACACAAAGACCCCTAGATTTTATTGGACTACAACTGCAACAACATCTTTGAAATATGGTCTTTCTTGGAAAAATGGTGATTCGTTATTTTTTGATATCCCCTTTGGACAATTAAAACTTTCCACCACTACTAACGGAGGCAATAATTCAAGATATAGCTCTACGGGTTTTAATTTAAACCTAACTGGAAATCAGGGATTTTCTGTAACAACTAGCGGTAATTTCATACTAAATCATGCATCATCAGGAGCATTATTGCTATCTAATAGAAACATAAGCTATGCTTTAAATGCAAATGTATTTGAAATGCCTATCGCTTTTGATTTCACTAATCCGTTAAATAGTTCTCTCCCCCCTCTTTGGATAGAAAGCACAAGAACAAATCAGGGGAATTTAAGATATCGGGCAAATGTAGCATCTAGCAGGGTTTCGAGATTATTCTTAGCTTACACATCAAGTGAAGTTATATTTGATGTTAAGGCTAACGGGGAGGTTTGGTATAACAAAAGAATTAATTCGATACAGCCAGCTCAAACTGTTACCCCAACGGTAACAGGAAACACCAATATAACAGGGCCTACTGTTTCGGTTCAGTGGTATACAGCAATACCAGGAGCAATCTTCGCTACTAATGTAGGATCTCCTTCTACATACACTCAAAGAATAAGCGCCAATAACGGAACTGATTTTGTTATTAGTCCTTCCGTGTATGGACCTAGTAGCACCGTAGGTATTTGTCTATGGACACCTGCAACAGGCGGAAGTGGCGTTGATAATAATGGAGGATGGCTTAATATGCTTAACGATCACGAGGCAATCAACTTCAGAGTTAGGACCGATTCAGAAAGCAAATTTATTAGATTTCTAGGATTAAATACATCTAATACTTTTACAGTCGCACCGTATGCCCCAGTTTACTCATTTCAAGCTATAGATTTAACCGGAGCTACTGGGGTCGGAGCATCTCACGTAGATTTTACCATAATGAACATAGTGGGAACCGGAGCTACCTCTGCTAGTCGTAGATGGTTCAAAGTTTATTATAGCGCATATGGGGGTAATATAGTAGGAAATAAATGCGGGGTAATGTACACAGCAAATTCAATAGCAATTTAAAATATGCACTTTAATACTAAATATATTTTTGCTGGTGATTCAGCTTCAGTAATAAAAAGAAAGATCAATTATAATTTTGACCAGATACTTTCCTTTGCTGTTGGACCTAACGGGAAGCAAGGACCTAATGGTCCAGCAGGATATGCTGGGCCTTCAGGAAAAAAAGGGGTTACTGGAGCTACTGGTTTAAGAGGTACCCTTTGGTCTAAGATGGATGACCAGCCAACCTCAGGTAATGCTTTCGATATGTGGATAGATTCTAATACTAGTGACTATCAGATAAGCACCTTAGGTACTGGAGGTTCCTGGTCATATACAGGATATTCGTTATTTACATCTACGTACTTTTCCATATATGAAGGTATAGTAGGACCTGCTGGGGTAACAGATAAGTATGCGGTAGGCATAAATTCTAATTTAAGTGCGTTTAACACGTCTTTAGTTATAGGAGATGATTATACCACAATCACAGGAATAAATCCAAATAGAAGCAAGTTATTAATTTCTACTGACGATCAGATAACCAGACCTATATTAACTTTCTCTAAAACAGGAGCAACCTCAACAGGAGTGCCAGGTTTCTATTGGAGAACAGTAGGCAATTCAGCTTCATTAAGATATTATTCTACGGGCAATCTTGAGATATCTTCTAGAGATGGTATTACCATAGACTCATATACCGCAAGATCTATATTATATGGTGACCGTGCAGTGATAAGCTCAGCTCAGGATATTAATATAGGGGGAACCGGTAATTTTTATCTATATTCAAACACAACTACTGGGGTTGGAGGAAATCTTTCTATAGCTTCTTCTAATTTAACCATCTCTTCTACAAGCTTATCGTCAAGAATACCTATAAAAATACAGACCGATACTTACTCTTCTAGCGGAAACGTAGTTTTTGATGCTACTAAGAATAACCCTTCGGGGGTATCTACATCAACAGCAGGGATATCAATTCTAGCTTCTAGCACTCAGGATTCTGCTTTTGAATTTTTTGATCTTAAAAACGCACCAATATTCTCGGCTAAAGCTAGAGGGTCAGTTTCTTCGGGAAAACATATACAGACCACGTTCGGATCTACAGGAGGACAGGCTGCGGGAGCTACCGGAGGTCCTTATCTTTATCCAGTTAAGAGAGTAAGAGAGGTTAGAACTTCAACTATTACACTAAGCGCAAGACCTTGGGAAGCAACTATAACATCTGCTGCAACCACAGCAGCTGCTAATGCAACTGCACAAACTGTTTATAATGTGATTGATTTAACGTCTGATTCACTATGGGACAGCAATATGATGTTAATTACGCCTACTTCATATAACCTACCCTCTGCCAATGAGGTTTTCCTTAGAATTCCTACCTCATATGAGCAAAATAAGGAGGGACTTTATAATGCGGGATATAGCAACACATATAGGATATTCTTGAATGATATTAGTAATTCTCAATCATATAAAATAGCTGGATTAGTATTTAATTACTTTAGTTTCAATTCAGGTAAGGGCGGGGGATCTACTATATCATCAGTCCCATATTTCATGAGATTTAGATACCAACCTTCTTTGAACGCTAACCCTACAGAGTGTTTATACGTTGATTTAACCTTTTTGGGCATAGCTAGTACAACTAACGCAAATCCTAGGGTATTTTGGAAAACGTGTGATGGAATTAGCGGATACATATCATTGACTAATTATTATAGTGTAGGAAGTATAGTTACTACTTATGTTCCATCGGGTGCTGCTTTTGTAGCAACTGGAGGGACAGTAAACACCAATTTTAACTAAAAAATAAAATAAAATGACAGAACTAACTAAAAAAGAAAAAGAAGATGTTTTAAGTATTTCCCAAGAGTTTATCAGAATTCATGGTGAAATAATGACAGTAGAGGAAACAATCAAGAAGATGGAGATCAGATCTTCTGAATTAATTCAAGAACTTGAAGAATGCAGAGAGAGGGAGAGATATTTTTCTGATTCGCTATCAGAAAAATATGGGGAAGGGCAACTGGATCCTATGGGTCTAAAATGGAAAAAAGAAGTTATATATGAAATTATTA
>Ga0214919_10007243_pt1 | contig 15016 bp, 14 predicted proteins | sample LL1503_MetaG_FD_177994 | JGI IMG/M metagenome (GOLD analysis project Ga0214919, IMG submission 177994) | Freshwater microbial communities from Lake Lanier, Atlanta, Georgia, United States - LL-1503 | ecosystem: Environmental > Aquatic > Freshwater > Lake | place: USA: Georgia | collected... | reverse complement strand
GCGAGACCCAAGCACATAAAAAAGGATGACATCTATAACTATCAGAATGCGTTAATCTGTTAATATGAGGTATTAACAGACGAGTGGAAGCCTACCCCTCGGGTCCTGTATATGTGTCACCTTCATAAAATGAGATACCGTGGTGTTCTCTCGGAGACTTAAATGACACACATACTTTGAGACTTAAAGTAATGAAAGGATTTTGGTTGAACATAGCATAACCTACGAAGTAAAAATGCTAATTTCGACTAAAGTCTGAGGCGTCTGCGGTTCAATCCAACCATAATCGTAACTAATAATGCTTGGTATTCAACTAAAGTTTGATTTTTTTATTATCTATTATGACGTTCTAATAATTTTAAATTGAACTTCTAAGTTATATATTTTTATATTTGAATACATTTTAATTTTCATTTTTCACAATTTAAATATGGATGATAATATTGTAGTATCAGTTGAAACTATCCTGTCAGATGGATTCACAAGTAAAAATGAACCAGTGTTACCCACAATTTCAGTAGATGATGAAATTGCTGAAATGCGTAGTAAAATTCAAAATCGTCAAATGAATCTAATTGCATCTAGTTTAGATGCGTCAACTTGTAATGTAGATGACAGTGGTCAAATTGATCTCGATAATGAGGAAGTATTCAAAAGATCTGGATTAGAGGATGCACTATTAATGCAGCGGATGCAAGATGCCCGATATCAATACAAACAATATATGGAAGAGATGGATAAGATTCCTGATATAATGCATTTACGTACTAATCATGTCAATCATATAAGTACAATTTCAAATGAAATTACAATACTAAATAACTTTTATACAGAAAATCACGAAGCTATGTGTATGTCAAATCGTGTATTCAAAAAATTAATAGAGATAATTACAGCATTTAGAGTACATAAATTCGATACCATTGAATCTGATCTAGAATCATGTATTAAATTTCTTCAAACCTCACAGGTATCGTGTGATCTATTAATGGGACGTATAAAAAAGACCCAAGATGTATTATTTGTATTACGGCGTAATATTGATATGAATGGAGAAGATATGATACGTTCAGTGGCAGCATATAAAGAAAAGATTGATAATCTAATTCGTGTTGTAAATACGACATCTAAAGCAATGCATTAAATTATAAAAAATATAAATGATTTTACATAAATGATTTTATTCATTATCCATAACTGATTCGGCAGCAGCCGGTGCGGACGTAAGCATCAATCCAATCCAATCTTTCATTTCTTTTTGGAGATTATCCTTAAACGTCTTATTATCCTTATTTTCATCCCACCATCGGGCAGCCACATATCCACGCAACGCATCTGTACCAATCTTCTTAGCTTTTGCTGCTTTAGCACTATTCTCATGTTCAGTTCGGAATGATTCAGTGATATTTGTTAAATAATAACTTTCATCTACCATGCACCTAACTGAAAGATATGTAGGTCTAACACCGCGTTCTCCAAGACTCTTAATAATATTAATAATTTTTTCTGAGAATCCAACCATATTCGGAAATTCAGCAGTATTCATTGCTACATTATTAGTTTCAGATGATGCGACAATTCGCTTAGGTGGCTTTTTTTCATTAATACTACCACTGTCTGATTTACCAAGTAATAATTGTAGCTGGGATTGAAGATGATTATATTTAGTCTCATAATCAGCAAGTGCAGCTCGGTGCATATCCATAAAACGCTCGGTTAGATTGGATGATAAGGTATCCAGTTCCTTCTTAAGAGACGCTAAGTCTAAGGCCATTTTAATGAATTAGAAGGTATTAAAAGGTATTAAAAGGTTGAAAATAGCAATAAACAACTGGAAATTATATAATTATTATTAAATATAGACGTTTCAATTTTTACATAATATATATAATATATTAGATTTCATTTTTTGCAGTTAAATTATAGTATATATTTATTAATCAAAAAAGTTTAATACTATGAGTATTACATATGACTCACAAAAAATAAACTCATTAGATAGTACTATCATATCTGATAAAGAATTTAATGTATCAATATGTCAAGATAATAAAAAAATAAATGATATATCACCTTCGTCTGTATGTGATATTATTGAATCTGAACAAATAAATTATATTGATAAGACAAAAATTTTAAATGTTGTCGGTGATGTAATGGTATATACAATTAATGGATTATATAAAATATGTGATTTAATTGATAAAGAAGTTGAAATATGGTCCGGAAGCAGATGGTTTCGAGTTTTTATTTATAAATCAACTCAAATCAGTTCGCAAACTAATATACAAAAAATAACTATATGTAATGGAGCTTGTCTAAAGTGTACCAATAATCAAAATTGGGCAATAATCGATAAAAATAAAATAATATCAGTTCAAACTAATAATTTAGAAATTAATATGCGTATACCGACATATAAATTACCAGATATATTAACAGGATATATTGTTAAAAACACATATGATATCGGTAAACAAATAGGTAAATTATTTATATCAAAACAACAGTTCACATCAAATAAACATATTCAATTACCTAATCAAATTTATAAATTATGTCCTCATTCATTAGGAAGATTTGTTGCTGGATGGATGGATTCTCAAAATGGTAATATATATGGTAATTACTTAGTAATTCATGATTTACAATTATTATTACATAGGTTACATATTTATATATCATATATTGTTAAAAAAAATATGTATTATATGCTTGAAATACCTAATACAACTAATATACCTAATCCAAATAATAAAATCAGAAAATCGAATTTAAACATAAAAAAAAATAGAATATATATTGACTCAATTGAAACCATACCATTAGTACAAAAAATATATTCTATTCAAAATTTAGATCCTAAAACTAAAACAATTGTACTAGATGGTGTATTAGCAATTATATAATTTTATTCACCTGATAATTTTGTTTCAATATATATTCCGACTTTTTTTGTATTTGGAATTGTTAAATAAAATTCACCTTTACTTGGACTATACTCTAATTTATTATGATCAAATCCAGGAGGATATTTAGTTTCTAATGTTTCGAATATACTAGAAGCTAAATCTTTCATATGTAAATATGCCATATATCCAGTTCGAGCAAATTGATGTAATTGAATAAATACACTTTCCTTAATTTTTTTACGAATATCTTTATTATGAGTACATAGCTGTGTAAAATTACGAATTTCATCTTCAATATGATGGTCATCACCGCATTCTTTATATACTATATACCCAGATCGAGTTTGTCCCATTATATCGACAAAATTACCGATCTGTATACAACCAATATTTACAGCCATTAATTCGGTAAGTTTACTGTTATAATATATTTTTTCTTGATCTGTAATATTACACGAATTAATAATTTCAGCAAATAAAATAGATGGTACTTGAGAACCAACTGATAGCGTGAGTTTCAACATATCAAGTGCGCCATCTAATGCAGATGACTCATTATTTGCAAATTTCTCTAATAATTCCTTTGTCTTATCAAATTGCATTTCCTTATTATCACTATCTTTATCACTATCTTTATCACTATCTTTATTATATATAAGTTCATGTAATAACATCTCTTCTTCATGAGATAGTGACATAATTTAAAACACCGTAATAACTATTTAGTAACTACTATATTTAAATTTTCCAATACAATACTAGATATAATTCCAGATATTATTGTATTTATCAAAAGATATCCAAATAGAGATTTTGGTTTAAATTCGTCGGCTAAGAATATTTCAGTTGCAATTGCTATAATAAATAAAATCGACATAACAATCATAAACGAGCATAATATTTTATAGTTCATTTTATACAATTGCGAAAAAATACAAAATTATTAATTTATAAAACTCATACAATAGAGAAAAAATGAAAAATCCTAATAATCATATAAATATACAATCTATTATATATCTAAACCTCATACCATAGTATAATAAGTATTATAAATGAGTTATAAATATCTTAAACCAAATGCTAATCACGATCCATCAACAGTTGTATTACAAAATTGTAAAGAATCAAGTATTATAATACGCGATGAATTTAATAATAATTATAAAATATTCAATAATTGGGATATGTTTTGGACACATTTAGATTCAACTCCTATTCAAGAAAGGTGTTTTCATGAAGTTATTCTTGGAAATCGACCTCAGAGAATAAAATTCGATTTGGATATATTATCAAATAAATTACATCATTTAACATTACAAGAGATTGAAGATATTACAAATATTTCATATAATGACGAATTCGGAGATTTAGAAGATGAATCAAAAATTAAAATGTATATAATACTAAAATATATATTAACGATTATATCTGATCAAATGTATATTTATTATTTTGATAGTGATAATATAGTTATAACAACTCAATCATTTGTAATTCTTGATTCATCTGGTTATACAGATATTGGATGTATGCAATATAAATTTTCATATCATATTATATTAACAAAATATGCTGTTGCAAATTATGAAGAAGCAAAATATATTTCTACGAATGTATATAATAAAATTCACGCTAATTTACAATTTGTACTCGATACTGGTGTTAATAAATCAATACAGAATTTTAGATTAATTGATTCAACAAAACCTAATCATTCTAGATTTCTAAAATCAATTTCCGATAATGATCTATATAATGTTGATATCGCTAATCATAAAAATTCGGTTATATGTCCTGATGTAATGCCACCTATATTAACTCGTAAATATGATCATATAAATACATCAATACAACATGAATTCAGTAATGATTATATCGATATTGCAATTGATCAAGTTTGTAAAGTAGCTAAAAAGAACGGATTACTAGATTCACATCAATTTAGAGACATATCAAATATGTTATTTATGTTTGACCGTATATATTCGAGTATGTGTAATATATGTCACCGAATACATGATAATGATAATACATTAATGATTGCACTAAAATATAAATCTGATTATTTAGCTGAACATGGGACCAGATTAATAACTTATAATGTTGTTGAATTATGTCGACATGCACCATCAACTCTATTTCGATTACTTGATATAATTGAGATTGAGTCAACATATATTGATGGTGATTATAATAATAGTATACTAAAAACTAAAGAAACTAAAGAAACTAAAGCTCAAGCCAAATCATTATCTATAATGCAAAAAAGAATATCAGATATCAATACTAATCAAGTAAGTAATGAAAATATCCATCAATCGAATTACACAGAAATGGAAAAGATGCAACCTGATTTTACTAATATTTATAATCTAAATACTATGCAATCATATGAATTAAAACCTACATTAGTTGTTAAAGCACAGATGAAAATGGGTAAAACTAAAGCTCTTAAAAATTATATTGATAGATATTTTATTTCGGCAGGAGGAATACAACCTATTATTACATGGTTAACTTTCCGACAAACATTTTCTAAAAGTATACAATCTACATTCACTGATTTTATTTCATATGCTGATATAAATGGTGAAATTAATCAGAACAGATATAACAAACTTATTATTCAAGTTGAATCTTTATTTAGAATACAGATGAATTATCAACCAGATCCCGTTGATTTACTTATTTTAGATGAAGTAGAAAGCATATTTGAACAATTTAACAGCGGATTACATAAAAAATTTAATGTTAATTTCGCTATATTTAAATGGATGATTTCAACGGCTAAACATGTAATTTGTATAGATGCGAATATTAGTGATCGCACATATAATACATTAAAAAATCTAAGACCTAATCATTCAATATTCTTTCATTGGAATACATTTAAACGATCTGTAGATGATAAATATTACTTTTGCACGACACGTAATCTTTGGATGTCAAAATTATATGATTTATTGGATAAAAATAACAAAGTTGTAATTCCGATTAATTCATATACTGAAGCAGTTACTATCGAAGAAATATTACATGAAAAATATAAAGATAAAAAAATTAAGCTTTATAGCTCTAAAACATGTACATCAGAAAAAAATAAACATTTTTCTGATGTACATACTTATTGGTCAGAATTGGATATTCTAATTTATACACCCACTGTTAGTGCCGGTATTAGTTATGAATTAAAACACTTTGATGTTGTATTTGGATATTTTACCGATAAATCATGTGATGTAGAATCATGTAGACAGATGTTAGGACGAATCAGAAATATTAAATCTTTTAGCTATTATATTTATTTATGTGGACAAGGAAACACATTACCGACATATACCAAAGATATTAAAAAACAACTTTATGATAGTCGAACTAATTTATATAAAAAACTTGATAATAATCTTGCATTGAGCTTTGAATTCGATAAAAGTGGTAAAATAGAATATCATGAATCATCTTATTTCAATTTATGGTTGGAAAATAAACGCATTGAAAACTTATCAAAAAATTATTTCGTAAGGAGGTTTATTGATCAAGTAGCTGATTCAGGTGCACAAATCTATGAATTAGATACAGATATAGTTGAATCCGAATTAAAAACCATTGGTTCTATATATAATACAACTAAGTCAATGCTTAAAGATCAATCATGTGAATTTATTGCAATTAGTTCAGATATCGGATATGATGAATTTAAAGAAATAAAAGATAAAATGAATAAACAACTTGATATAACTAAAGAAGAATATGGTAAATATTATAAACATAAATTACAACTAACTTATAATTGGTTTGATAAACCGATTGATAAGCAATTTGTAGCTGAGTATAATCATCAAACAGCTATATCAATTTATAAAAATCTAAAAATGATAACCGCTAAATCAACTATTTTAGAATCTCTCGACGCAATTAAAATATATGAAATGGAACATCATCAAATACTTATGTATATTGATCCTATCCTACCAATAGAAATTAATACTATCCTATCGGATAGGCCAAATGGGTCCGCGCACCACGGTAATATTAGATCTCAAATAATTGATATATATTCTAATGATTCATGTGAAAGTAAAGATTTACATTATAATTATGTATTTCAAAAACATTATCTAACCATATGGATGACCAATATGATCGGTTTTAATGAATTTATTCATCAATCAACAATAGAATCTCAAATGATAACTTCTGAAGATATATATATTAATATTAAGAAACATGAAACTGAATTCATAGGTAAACTAGATACAATATCATATGAGTTTAAAGAAAAAATTATTGATTCAAAAACAATATCTGGATCTATTGATCAAGCATTACATTTCAAACGTATTATTTCGATTGTTAATAAATATCTTCGATTAATGTATGGGATGGAGATTAAAAAAGTTCTAAAAAAGGACCATGTTGGTAAATATCATATAAAAAATAATGCAAACGGAAAATTATTTAAAATTGTACCATATAATACTCCAGAAGAAGATCTTAAACTAATCAAAGTCCCATATATATTATCATATCTAAAATAATCAAAATATATACCTAAACCGCAGGGCGGCGCGCCAATCCCGTGAGGTTCATATACCAAATTTGAATTTTTTAACTCTAATTATTTATTAACAGCAAAAATCTATAAGATTTAACTACAAACTACGTTTGAAACTTGAACCTCACGGACTTGGCGCGGCGGTTCAATCCGATCATAATATTCGTTAATCGGATTTAAACCGCAGCACCACATGTGCCGCATCTGGAACGCCATGCACGCCAAGCTCAATACACCAGAACATATGCATTTGCGGTACGATTTCGACGCGGAAGGCGGTATGATCATATCCAACAGAGACTACACCGTCAACGTTATGGTCACTTTCCTGAATCAACTGGTGCCCAGCTACTTTCTGTTCGAGATTGATGTACGTGGTCATGATACTGTTGGATGTCACAATGTTGACGATATGATCAACGAACTAAACAAGCACATCGAACCTTAAATCATTATAACAGTTTTATTTGCAATGTGGTGAGAATGACATCGGGTTGATTGATATATTAATATATAAGCTGAATTATATATTTTTTAAAAAATATAAATATATTCTAATATGATGTTTTAGTAGTATGATGTTTAGATATTACTATGCTTGGCCTGTTCTGTTAATATAGAGTTGTACTTTTTCAATTACCTGATTTAAATAAATCACACCATTTGTGAGACATGCGATATGATTATGTGTGACTACACCAGCTTGTGGATACTGAATTACAATTAATGCATTACCAGTCTGTGATTGCTGATATCGAGCTAAAAGGTCGTTTAATAAGTCTCGTAATCCATTTAGTGAGTTTACATCAAGTCTACGAGCTATCATAGGAACAATTAATGTATTTGGTGAGATTGGAATCAATCCTAATAGTTGTCGTACGAATAATAAGAATAATTGGTGTAATGTAGGAGGAGCATTATCACCATCGACATTGTCTGACATTTAAGCTGCTAAATCCTATTGATAATTTATAAGCTAAATAAAATTCAAATTTGAAATAAATTACTATAAAACTATATTATCAACTAAACTCTACAATAATCTGGTGATACGTTACACATTTACATAAAGTGTGGTTGCGCCTTGACAGAATAATACTTAAGGAAATCAATGGATCCAACCTCGCTTGGTGATGAATTACAAGAGATTGATGATATGTTATTACATATATATAAAGAGTATTTTGAATACTCTACTAAACAACACACTGATCAGCGTAATAAATTTATTATCATGATAAATGGAATTAAAAAAGCTATAAAATATGGTAAATATAATTATTTGACTAAATGGTTTGTTAATTTTACTATATTCGCAGTTGAATCAAAACAGCCACTTGCATGTATTATATCTGAACGTATACTATTTTATATTTCACATATACTATTAACTAAAATAACAGTAGTTGCAATAACACATTTCGAATTATTTTCATATATCAATACATCTCATCACTGCGATAGTATCTCAACACAACGCGAATCCATGTTACCTATCCAACAGAATAATATAACATCTATTATTGAATATAATACAAATATATTATCTCTTATGTTAATATATATGAACGAATATAAACTCAATGATAAACAAAAATTTAATGGATTTGCAGCACTTAATACACTTGCAACATCAGGAATTGATAAATTATGTACAATGGTAAATACATCACCACACGGCCAATCTAAACTTGTAGGATTTTATTCACCTATGATGCTTATATTAATAATAGATCCTACTAGTATATTCAAAAATTCAATTTATACTGTAAAATCAATAAAATTGGATGTATTTAAGAAAACATATTGCGATTATATCCATTTCGAAATTGCTTATTCAGTGTTGTTTGCTGATGTTAAACGTTTGAGAATTGTTCGAGAACAAACACATCCTAGATGTTGTGCTACATGTAAATCACTTAAATTAAAGTTATTAATATGTAAAAGCTGTAAAAGTGGCTATTATTGTAATAAAGAATGTCAAAAGTCTGATTGGCATATTCATAGAAAAATTTGTATATCTAAAAAAGAATTATATGATAATATGGTTGCATTTGTACAGAGTCTCGTTTATCCGTAAAATCTCATAACAACGCGGACTCATCTCAGTCTGCGATTTTATAAACAATATATAATATATAACATACTGGTAATTATTATACTTATTTTTATAGATTCTTTAAAACTGATATGATTATATTGTTTATAATTAACATAACAAATAAAGATCTGACATAATATGATAACTATTATAAACATTCCTAGCCATAATATAAATTCAGCATATTGGAGTGCCATATGTACGTTAAGTTGGTGTGTCATATATACATAAAACATATATATACTAAATATTTCATTTTTTGTAAAAAATGAAAGACCTATATATATATTATATTCAAAAACACTACTATATCTAAACCTCACGCCATTTAAATCCGATTCTAATATTATCCAATCGGATTGAACTGCAAGGTGGCGCTTCGCGCCAATCCTGTGAAGTTCATATATCTTGTAAATCCCTCATATTCAACAATGGATTGCGATTTTAAGGTTAATCAAATTCCTAATGGAATTCAAGTAGAATATAATAAAACTAATGAAAATACTGATTCTAAAGAACTAATGACACATATTGAATATGTGTCTAATACTGGAGTTTCAATTTGTATGCCAAATAATAAATATGTTAAATATAATATTGAAACATGTGACATTGCTACCAAAGTACATCATTTCGAAACTGTAGCTGAGTATTATTATACAAATGATACAATCGGATGTCGTTTTAAAATTAAACCTGGGATGTGTAGTCCACGAATTGACCCTATTACACAAACAATATTATTTCATAGTAAATATAATGTTAATTACTATATATATACTAAAGATGGTACTTTTATCGATATGATTGATGCAACCAATTTTGATAAGAAATTTGATATTGTCACAGTTCGTGAATTTGAATATTATGGAACATATAGTCTAATTTCATCAGCTGTTGAAGATGTAACAACTATTATGTATGACCATATTAATAAAATTACAACTGAATTTGTATGTGGTTATCGAAATTTATTTACAAAAATTAGCACAACTGGTGATAAGGACCTATATATTTATATTGATATAGATAATAATTGTGAGCTAATTACTGTTGAAAAAGATGACCCATCAAATTTTAAATCAAAATTTGTATATAAATTTGGAAGTGAATTTAGGAGATATTTTATCACACAACTATCCTGCAAAATAGATCCAAGCGCAGAAGTACAACTCAATAATAATAAAGACATATTAGTAGCAGTTGATGGATACAATGTTGAAATATATGATTTTACAACATTAGAATTGACTCTTATTAAATCATTTAAGCTAGCATATATGGCTGATGTATACAATTTCTATAATGATAAAGAGATCAAGTTTACTGCTGAATGTGAAAGTTTTATTAATGTTAGTAATGGAAAGTTATATTACAACAAATCGGATGGTATTCTTGAGCCTCTGGAAGATTCTATTAGTAAAAAAGAATTTATGTCAATCGATCTTAATAATGAATTTGTTGATAACCAATATATCCCAATTCCACTATTTGATTGTATTTCTGATGAACATCAAGAATTAATCACGACATTTTATGATAATCAATCGATTATTGAATTAACTATTCTAGATAATAAATATATACTGGAATTCCCAGATAAGAAGTTTGTAATGGTTGATATGCATTAACTTTCATCATATTCAATCATAAAATGATTTACATCATCGGAATCCAATAATCGATTTGTTTTTTTTAAGATTAATATAAAGATTATATAGTATCTACGCGTTACATGGGCCCTATCTCCGAGTTACACGGGCCCAATCTCCGAGTTACACAGGCCCATTTGCTCTACCAAATTTGAATTTTTTAATATAAATAAATTAATAACAATTGTCTCTTAAAATCTCTTAAAATCTCAGGAACATGGCAGAACCTATAGCCTCTGTTGTTGATACTATTGCTGTTGATAACAATACGTCTGAGGTGCAGGTGCAGTACCCTATTATTATTACATATACGTGCAATGATGAGATTGCAACGGATAAATATGGTAACATATATAGCGTTGTCCCATATTCTTTTAGTGTGTGGGTATGTGATACTAATTCTGAATTAGTATGTGGCTGGCTCAAGGTCATGATTTATGAATGGCTAATGTGTTCTCAGAAGTTGGAATTTAAACACTGGTCTGTTCCATGGCCTAATCCATCTACTGAATACACAAAATGCGTTAAATATTTTATTGAACATCCCTATGAGATGGCATTCAGAGTTGACTGTATTAAGAGTGAATGTTTTACTACAAAACAAGTGCTTGAAAACTCAGTAGTTGAATATGATGATGACTTTGATGAATACACATATATCTATGAAGGTGACGTATACGTAAATGGAAAAAAGACAGTATTTAAAGTAAAAATGTCGTTATGTGCATTATCTAATTCTGAAGCAAATCAAAAGACAATTTTTGATGAAATCGAATTTTGTGGGTTTGAAGATGATATCGATGGGTTTAGTCCAGATAATATGTGTGTACGAGCAATAATCCATGGAGATGATATGCACAGAGACACTATTTGGAAACTGGGACTATGATCGGGACATCCAAGATAGCTGGGATATCCGGAACTACAGTATTTGATGATTCCATTATAAATATGTGATGTTTATGGGTTTTTAATAGGTTCTAAATTTATATATAATAAATATGCAGTATTCAAATTTCAATATATATTAAAAAAATGAATAACTTAACATTATAATATTATATACGTGACCATATCAACCATGGATACGACTGTTATACCAGATGTTTTTGCACAGAGTAATGTTTCTGCACAGAGTGTTGATTTTGAAGTCCCATCGGATCTATATAATCCAGTTTCATCAGAAGATGGAAAGGTAATTATATTTCATAAATTTGGAACGGTTGGAGAAAAAACTAATTTATTATATTTATATGAATTCGATGGTAAATTAATCGGAACCATATATTTTGATGACATAGATGACTGTGTTGAACGAATAATATATTTCAAATCATATAGTCTGATTTATTTTATTGATAAAGAATATATATTCTTATGGGATCATACGAAATTGCCAGATGAGCATCAAAAACTAATTAAATTTATTCCCAAGGTTAATAATATTTATAATTTAAAAGAAATTGATAATGTACGATATCATATGTATATAGATACGGATACTGATTATGATACATATTGTAATATAATTCATCTGAACTTATCTAATCCAAGTGATTTTGGAACATACCGAAACCTAATTAAAGTCAGATATGGCTATACCCGACATTTCATTACAAATTTTAGTAATAATGATAATATATTAGTTATCACCGATGGATATAATGTTGATATGTATAATATTATATTGCCGGATGCAACATCAGACCAATACAATGTGACACCAATATTATCATTTAAATTGACCTATATAACCGATATGTGTAATGAATCACGCGAAGTAGTTGATGTTATCGATGGTGGTATTAGCTATATTGATGTAAATGATGGTAAATTATATTTTAATAATCTTGATTATGCTGATTTTAGTAATTTAGATAATTTGGATAACTTAGGAAATATAAAAACCCAATTCATGGCTATAGATCTTGAGAAAGTAAAAGAAGATGGATTATATACACCGATTCCGCTTTATGATATGATAAGTATTTCAGATTTAGAAATACTTAATACGGAATATAAAGACCAGAATATTATTAATCTGACAGTTAAAAAAGATAGTTATATTCTAGAATATTCAGAAAAAAGATTTGTATGTGTAATGCATAATTAAAACCTCACGCCCTTCTAAACCTCACGCCCTTTACTCCCTCCGGGGTGCTTCGCACCCACGGAACGCGTAGCGTTCCTCTACGGTCGCCAGGGCTGCGGTTTAAATCCGGGGCGTGTCGCACCTATTTCGGTCAGCATCTACGATGCTGCACCTGTGGTGCTGCTGCTGTTTAGGGTTCCGTTGCTTCGGTCGCCAGTGCTGCGGTTTTAATCCGGTGATGCAAAATGTGGGATAAATGTGGGATAAATGTGGGGATAAATGTTGGGATAAATGTGGGATAAATGTGGGATAAATGTGGGGATAAATGTTGGGATAAATGTGGGATAAATGTGGGATAAATGTGGGATGTACAGTGATAGGCACTAAGTTTGATTAAAAGCTGTGTCGATTCTTTCTAAATATATAGAAGAAGTCTATTTCATTTAATACATTTAACACATTTTTATAATTTATTTTTTCTATAAGCAAAATTGAATTATGATTTATATATGATAATATATTTTTAAATCTATATTTAGAAAGAATCGACACAACTTTTAATCAAACTTGGTGCTTATCATTTTATATCTCACATTTATCTCACATTTATCCCCACATTTATCCTACATTTATCCCACATTTATCCCACATTTATCCCACATTTATCCCACATTTAGCGTATCGGATTAAAACCGCAGCCCTGGCGACCGAAGAAATCGGATTTAAACCGCAGCCCTGACGACCGAAGCAGGCGCGCAGCGCCGCGTAGGGAGTAAAGGGCGTGAGGTTTAGAAGCAACGAAGCAACGAAGCCCGAAGGGATCGGATTTAAACCGCAGCCCTGGCGACCGTAGAGGAACGCGAAGCGTTCCGTGGGTGCGAAGCACCCCGGAGGGAGTAAAGGGCGTGAGGTTTAGAAGCAACGAAGCCCGAAGGGATCGGATTTAAACCGCAGCCCTGGCGACCGTAGAGGAACGCGAAGCGTTCCGTGGGTGCGAAGCACCCCGGAGGGAGTAAAGGGCGTGAGGTTTATAGTGAGGTTTTTTGTAAAGGGCGTGAGGTTTTATAAAAAATGTTATGGAGTAATGTTTTAGAAAATTGGAAAAATGGAATTCCATTCAAGTATCCATTAAATCTAAAAAAACAATTTCAATGGAATACGAGTGTGTTAAAAAATAATGGAAATACACCTTATAAACAAACTTTTCAAATTGATAATAATTTAGCCCAAATACAATCAATCGAAGAGTTTAATAAACATTTTAAAAACTCAAAAAATAAATATGTTGTTGCATTTCCAAATTTATCTGGCGATACAATATTAGTTTGTCCAATGCCCATAAACAAAAAAAATTATGTAACACTTAAAGATTTTATTGATAATGCATCTATTACTCAACAAAAAGAGTTCTGGAAAAAAGTTGCAATTTGCGCTAAACAATTTATGAAAACACATAGTAAAGTATGGGTAAGTGTACATGGATTGGGTGTTAATTATACACATGTTAGAATATCACCAAGTCCTAAATATTATTTTGATAATACACTTAAAAAAGAATAAACCTTAAACCTCACTATAAACCTCACGCCCTTTACATAAAACCTCACGCCCTTTACTCCCTACGCGGCGCTGCGCGCCGACTTCGGTCGCCAGGGCTGCGGTTTTAATCCGATTCGGTATAGCCGGGTTGAGCCGCAGGCT
>Ga0214919_10007241_pt1 | contig 15017 bp, 16 predicted proteins | sample LL1503_MetaG_FD_177994 | JGI IMG/M metagenome (GOLD analysis project Ga0214919, IMG submission 177994) | Freshwater microbial communities from Lake Lanier, Atlanta, Georgia, United States - LL-1503 | ecosystem: Environmental > Aquatic > Freshwater > Lake | place: USA: Georgia | collected... | reverse complement strand
CCACTTGCCCCATCAAGCAAGCATTTAAACAATCGAGATTTAGGCCGACTAGGCCCAACAGATTCCTTGAAAAGGAAATACGCAGCATGAAAATTTTTTAATTAAGCTGAAAACCTTGAGGATCGAGATAAAGGAATTTATAGGCTTTGTGGGGTTAGGTGTCTGTCCTTCTGAGATGCCTTTTAGTCCAGCCGTTGAGATTGGCTGGCGGCTTTCTAAAAAATACTGGAATCAAGGCTATGCGACGGAAGCAGCAAGCGCTGTTTTACATGCAGCCTTCGAGACCTTTCACTTAAAAGAAGTGGTGTCTTTTACGGCCCTGCCTAATAAAAAATCCATGCGCATTATGGAAAAGATTGGCCTGAGACATGATCCACAAGATGATTTTGATCATCCAAAATTAGATAAAGACCATTGGCTATGTCGGCATGTCGTATATCGAATGACTAAAGAACAATTCAGCAATAAGGCTATTTGAATGAAGCTCATCAGATTATTTTTACTATTTTTACTCGTATCTTTAATTTTAAGTCCTATGGGATTTGCCGATGCGCACCAGAACTTCCAAGATTTTTTAAACCAATGGCAATCTCAAAATCACATTACGTCAGTGGTTATTGGAGTTGAGGATCTAAAGTCCCATCAAATTCAAACGTATCAAAGCGGCAGCTTATTAATTAACACAAGCAAAGCACCCACTATTAACTCTCTCTATGGCGTTGGCAGTATTTCCAAGACTTTTGTTTCAGCGACGCTCTTACAACTTCAAGAAGAGGGAAAGATTAATTTAGACAATCCTATTGGGCCTTATTTCCCAGAATATCCACGCTGGAAATCAATCACGATTAGACAGTTATTAAATATGAGCGCTGGGATTGTTAACTTCACAGAATCTCCAGACTTTAAAAAATTAGCAGCCAGTAATCCAACGCAAATTATTCCACCTAAAACTTTAATTAATATGGCCTATGCCCATCCAGATTATTTCGCGCCAGGTCATGGCTGGCATTATTCGAATACGAATTATTTTCTTGCTGGTTTAATTATTGAGAAAATTACCCATGAATCTCTAGAGAAAAATTATCAGGAGAGATTCTTCAAGCCATTAGATTTAAACCACAGCTTTTACTCGGAGAGTTTCTATCCAAAAGATGTGTTGGCCCAGATGGCCCATGGCTATGCCAATCATCACGACATCACGGATTTTAACGCGGGACTTCCAGGGGCCGCAGGATCCATGCTGATGAGTACGGGGGATTTACTGAACTGGACTGAAGATTTGTTAACCCCTGGAAAAGTCTTAAATCCAAAAAGCCTGAATGAATTTTTAACTACGGTAGCGGTTCCGAATATGTCTCCAAGACCTGAAGGATCTCAGTACGGACTAGGAATTTTTTGGACAAAATTTAAAGATAAAAATGTCGGCGCTTCCTGGTGGTATACGGGCGTGATCACGGGTTACACCAGTATTTTTATGTTCATTCCTGCTGAGCATAAAATCATCACGGCTCAAGTGGCGACTTACCCAGACAATAACTATGCAGTTTTGTTTCCAAATCAGGACTTTGTAAAAAAATTATTACAACTGCCTAGTCACGACGTAGATCAGGAGCATTGATTGAAAGTATCAGTAGCCAAAAGCCAAATTTTAATCACCGTCATTTTGATGGACCTACTGACTGGCATGGAGTTTGATTTATCTATTAATTTTATCGGTTATTGCTTGAGCCTATTTTTTGTTGGGAGCTTGTCTGATCGTTATGGGCGAAAGCGGCTGCCGCACCAGTCTTAGGCTCTTATATCACTTTGTATTTTCACTGGCAGGGAAATTTCACGGTTCTTTTATTATTAGGCGTTTTTGTTTTAGGGATGGTCGTATTTTTTATTCCCAGCGCTCAATTAATGAAGCCGAAAGAAGAAAAAAAATCGGGAAGCTATTTGAGGATTTTTCAATCACGACCGCTGATGCTTTTGATCTTTCATATTGTTCTGATGTGTGCACCTTATTGGATCTTTGTGGGCATCTTACCTTTGCTCTATATGAAAAGTTGTGGGGTGAGTCTTTCGCATTTTGGTTATTACCAGGGAATCTTGGCTTTAGTCTTTGCCTTTGGGTCTGTTTTATTTGGCCTGATGATTCATAAGGCGGATTCACGAAGATTTTTAAGAATTAATATTTGGTTTTTGTTTTTTTTAAGCATTCTGACTTTGGTCTTAGTGGTTAGGAATCGTGAGCTGATGGGGGTTAGGTAAAATGTTTTTTAATTTGCTATAAGTGCCACTTTATGTCATATTTGAGAAATGAAAATGAAAGCAGATTCTCTTAAAAGTTATATTGAAACCTTACAGTCACAAGGTGTTTACTGGTTTTTTAAAGAAAAAATTACTGAAACTCTTGGAATGACTGAAAATACTTTTGTAAAAGCCTCTCGGAGACTGATTTCTCAAGGCAGGCTTGCCAAAATTTATGGGGGTTTTTACGTCATAGTGCCTCTTGAATATCACAGTTCTGGATGTTTACCTGTTTCTTGGTTTATTCATGCGCTGATGGCGTATTTAAATCAGCCGTATTATGTCTGTTTATTAACCGCCGCTGGAATTCATGGGTCAGCACATCAACAAGCGATGGCTTTTAAAATAATGACTAAAAAACCCATTCGAAAAATTATTGCAGGTAGTGTTCGAATTGAGTTTTGTTATAAGAAAAAAATCAGTCAAAATTCGTATCAGTCTGTCAAAACTGCTTCTGGTTTTATGCATGTTTCAACACCAGAAATGACGGCTTTTGATCTGGTTCATTACGCTCATGTTTCTGGGCAGCTTCAGCATGTGGCGACGGTCTTATTGGAATTGGCTGAGAAGCTGAACCCCGAAATTTTGGCGCTGCATATTAAAAATGATGAAGTCGAGACTCCAACGGCGCAGAGATTATTGTATTTATTAGATCTTCTGAAAGTAAAAATAGATTTAAGAGAACCAGAGGCAGAACTCAAGTTAAAAAAACTGGTGAAGAAAATTTTAGTGCCCCGAAGTCATTCCCAAGTTATTGAATACAACGAGCGTTGGAAAATTTTAGTGAACGAAATTTTTGAGCTTGATGACTTATGATTCCTTTTACAGCCCTAGTTGGATGGCGAAATTCTTGTTCTTGGGAAAGTCCTGATCAGGTCGAGCATGATTTAGTTTTATCGAGAGCCATTGCAGATCTTTATACCCATCCAGTGATTTCAGAAAATTTAGTATTTCGCGGTGGCACAGCCCTCCATAAATTATTCTTTGAAAAAGCGGGGCGCTTCAGCGAAGACCTAGACTTTGTGCAAGCTAGAGCGGAGCCAATTGGAAAAACAGTTAATGCGATTCGTGAGGTTTTAGATCATTGGTTGGGAGATCCCAGCTGGAAGCAAAATCAAGGGCGATTTACTTTTAATTATAAATTTACGACGGAGATAGAGCCGATTATTACCCGTAAAGTAAAAATCGAAATTAATACGCGGGAACACTTCAACGCCAAGCCCTATGTCATCAAACCATTCACCGTAGAAAATCAATGGTACACGGGGACTTCTAATGTTTTGACTTATTCGATTGAAGAGCTCTTAGCGACAAAATTGCGTGCCTTATATCAAAGACGTAAAGGCCGAGATTTGTATGACTTTTGGTATGTGACGGAACAGCTGAAAGAAATTAATACAGACTCGATGATTGAAATTTTTAATCACTATATGCAAAAAGAAGGGTCGGCTATTTCCAGGGCAGAATTTGAAAAAAATCTGTTTAATAAAAAACAGGACGTGATTTTTAATAATGACATCATGCCTTTATTAACCTTGGATCAGGCTGGAAAATATAAGATCGAAGAGGCCTTTAAAATTTTGGATGCTTTAGTTATTAAGCTTAAAGGGGAGCCTTGGAAGGGCCTAAATGAATAGAGTAAAAATAAAATTACTAAGCCAATTTGATTGGCCCCTCTGGAAAAAAATCAGGCTAGAGGCCTTAGAGAAAAATCCAGAAGCCTTTGGAAGTTCTTTTGAAGAAGAGAGTTTGAGCAGTGATTCAGACTGGGAAAGTTCTTTAATTAACTCAAATATATTTGGCGCTTTTAGCCAAGAAATTTTAATTGGCACCGCAGGATTTTTTACGTATGCCCAATATAAGCAAAAACATAAAGGTGTTTTATTTGGTGTTTATGTTTTGCCAGAATTTAGAAATAAAAAGATTGCTGATCAGCTGATACTGGCAGTTTTAGAGCATGCTAAAAATAAAGTATTGCAAGTTCATTGCACAGTTGTCACCCAGAACCCGATAGCCATTAGGCTTTATGAGCGCCATGGATTTATGTCGTACGGCGTAGAGCCTAGGGCCTTAAAAATCGGGGATGGGTTCGTGGATGAGATTCTAATGATTAAGAAATTTTAAAACCTTGTGAAAAATTCATGAGCTTTTTAGAGCCGGTGGGCCTGCCGTGTTTTCTCTAGATCATAGATGGATCGAAGTTCCAGTATCAGGCCGTTCTTAATCGTTCCAAGCACAGTTTCATCAACACTGACACCATATTTTGTATGGTACTGAAATATGAGTGCAAAGCTCTTATGGTCATCACTTTTCAGTCTAAACATGGGATCAAAACGTAAGATATTGGATAAAGCTTTTTGCTTGTACTCCGTAGGATCAAGAAATTTTTCAAGAAAAGCCGCTTTGTCATAGCTTGCCTAATACGGGGAAACAAAATGGAAGTCGTCGTCTAGCGTCGCTTTATTTAACTCGCCTGTCACAACCCATTTTTCTGTGTCGTCCATCAGCTGATCGATTGTGAATTTTTGCATAAAATTTCCCCATTGAAATTACATAAAAAAGAGACCGGACAATAGAGAATTTTTTAAATAGCTCAATGATTATTTAACCTATAAAACTAAGTTTAATTTTTTATTGGTTTTATAAATATTAGAAAAACTAGATCGTGATATTGAGAGCGGCGAAATTAATAAAATTATTAAAAATTATGAGAGCGCTCTGGGGGATTATTTGTTTATGATCGCAGGCAAAAATTGAGAAGAGTATTACTGTGCTTTCTGTACTTTACAAATTAAAAAATGTCACACTTAACCCGAGTTATTTTTGATTTTTATTAACCATGTTGGGTGAAGTGGAGAGTCAATTATGTCAAAGTTTGTAAAAGCACTGCAGGGTCCAAATTATTCTGTGATTTATATTGAATCTGAAGGTGAAAAATATCTTTTTAGCGGTGGCACTTGGGCTTGGAGAAACCATAATCCTGGAAATCTTCGTCCAGGGAAGTTCTCAAGAAAGCATGGCCAAATTGGATCAATTATTGACCAAAGGGGATCTTATCTTGCTGCTTTTCCAGACTATGAGAGCGGGCATGAGGCTTTAGAGGCCTTATTGAAAACGGATAGCTATCAAAATTTATCGCTCGATTCTGTGATCGCGAAGTATGCGCCATCTATCGAAAATAATACGACGCAATACCAAGAGCTAGTGCTAAAGAAAGTTAAAGTGTCTGGAAGTACCAAACTTAAAGATCTTTCTTCTCAGGAATTTATGGGTTTGGTCAAAGCAATAGAGCAGGAAGAGGGGGATAGAAGCGGAAAGATTGAGAAAATGAGTGAGGTTCAACAAATTCAACGCGATAAAACAGGAGCAATTAGTGACTACTGTTGTTCGTCTTTTTCCTGGATTTCGAAAGAAGAGGCGCTCAAGCTTGCTGCTCAAGGAAAAATTGATGCTGTGGTCTGTACTCCCAAAAAAGGGGCGCCCTATTTGAGAGCTCCTTCAGGTAGCATCCCCTTCTGTAAACTTCCGACGAGAAAATAAAATCATGAATAAAATAATGACCTATTTTCTTGTCTTCGCGGGTGTTGGTCTTTTCCCTTATGCTGTTCTTTCTGATGAAATCTCAGAGGATCCTATCAATGCGACTGTGATTGCTATTTCTCCTGATCATCATTGGATGGCCTTGGTTGAATCACTGAAAAATCAGAAAATTCCACAAAGCTGCGATGTGATTTTGGCCGATAATAATTCTATCAATCAAATCTGGCTGTATGACCTGCAGAACCCCAGTAAATTGCTTTTGGTCCCCCCTAATTTTGACTGTGATGTACCAAAGAAAGTCATCGTGTCGATTGATAGAATTCAATTTTCTTTAGATAGCAAAAAGCTTTATTTTGAAACTTCGGCATGGGCAGTTTCAGGCGCTTTGCACTCTGTTAATCTTGATGGAAGCCATCTGAATTACATTGCGCCGTCTAACAATTTTTATCTTATCTCAAAAGGACTTTATGCAGGTGATCTAGTGATCGATCAGCACCGATATTACATTCCACTCGGAAGTTTTGATGAGTATTGGGCCTTTACCCCAGAAGGAAAAGAGTTAGGCCCCATTGGGCCTGACTTGAGAAACTTTGAAAGTGAAGAAAAACCTTAATTTTTAGCATGTCCAAAATTAGTTGAGTTTTAGAATCAAATTATCTAATTGTGCAAGAGCCTCTTGCATAATTAACTCAGTGGCTATAAATCGCAATAAACTCATTGAATATCTTTTATAGCTTGTCAAAATATCAAGATTATTTTTTGAGATTTCCAATTCGTGCGACACTGTCGCACGAATTTTAGGAATTTTTAAATATGGGAAAAAGTAATTATGACTGGCACATCACCTGACTCAGGCTTTGAAGTTTCAAAGTTGTTAATGCAATTACGTGAAGCGATTGTAATTGGACGTAAAAATGCATTAAGAGCTGTTGATACTTCAAGATGGCGCTAATAAGACAGAGCTTGATAAAATCTCATGATAGGAGGGTGGTTTTATGGATTTCACACAAGTCATAGGCCTATTAAAAAATGCGAGTTTGTATGATCTTTATCGGTTACAAGTCGCTCTAAAAAACCAAATGGAAGATCCAGAGAAAATTCATCAAGCTCGAAATTCTTTTGCTGTCGGGGATACGGTTTCTTATTTTGATGCCAAGACTAATACGCTCTCACAAGGCTTAGTTTTAGAAAAGAATTTAAAAAATCTGGTGATTAAAGATTGTCGAAATAATAAAAAGTGGAGTCTGCCTTATTGCATGATTAATCTCTCGGGAAAAGACAGTGAGATCAAAACTTATGGTCGAGAAAAGCTCAGTAAAAATAATCTTAAAGTTGGAGATCTTGTCGGTTTTGACTATGAGGGTAAAAATTACTCGGGCGTGGTTGATAAATTAAATTTCAAAACAGTCAGTCTCACAACCAGAGATCATAAAAATTATCGCGTGCCTTATGGGATGTTATTTAAGATCATGGAAGGCGAGTGTGAGCAGGCGGTGCAGGGTGATTGGGTTTTGATTGAGGGAGATAGCGCTAGGATATAGTGAGTTCTATAGGCCGTCTCTATGTTGGGATTTCCGCTCTTACTAAATCGCAATGTATGACTTTTATGTTTATAGACCATCAAGCTTGGCTTTAGTTTTGAATGAATAGCCCAGAGCCGTAATTCATTCATTGCATCTGATATTTTGCTTAAATTAGTGGTAATCACGCGTTCAAGATAGGGGATCCGGCCTTGCCTCCAGTCTTCTAGTTTTTATTTGCTAAGCCACTGAAGTCCTAACATAAGATCAATGGAACTGACGTAGCCTTTTTCTGAAATGAATTTTCCAGCAATGTTTGCAACGCGTTGAGATAATAACTGCTTTGCGAGACTAGTCATTTGGAAAAACCTGAATAGGGAATTGATGAAGGAAATCCAAATGTTCTCGACGGCCTTTTGTTCTTCTTTTTGCAACAAAGTAGAGCGCTCCAATTATTTTTACTAGAGATTCCTGTGTATGAATAGGTGAAATATTTTTTTGAAGAATTTGGTTCGCGCTCTGGTAGGCGGTATTAACTAAATGATCAGAAGAGATTGGTTGTTCATTAAAAAAATAAGCATCAAAAAGCATCTCAAGGAAAGCAAGCATTTGAGAGTCTTGCATTGTACGATTAGTTTGAAGATCAGTGATTAAAATGGCTGACTCGAGCATGGCTGCGACATCTTGTCTGGATTCGCTTTGCATATCATTGGTGCTGTAGGCGGGGAGCTCTGCATATTTTCTAATGGGCGGTTTCCAGTAAGAACAAGATTGGCAAATTTCTTCTTGTCTTGTTTGGCCGCAACACTCACTACAAACGGAAGGTGGATTTAAGGCGCAAGTTCTTTTTGCTTTCTTGGTTGCACAAACTGTACATTTCATGAATTTTCCTGATGGCCATTAAAAAAGCTGCGAATTTTATCGTTTAGTTAATTTATATTTCAATGGCGTAATTATAATTATTTTTACAGAGATTTTTTGGATCAATAATTATAAAAATAATTGATTTATCAGTGTGGCTCTGGTCAAATTTCCGGCTTTAAAAACACCGCTGAAAATTTAAAAAATGCTTGAAGAAATTACAAAAGCCATTGAATCAATACATACTGAAGGTGATGAAAAATTTTGTGCTTGCCTGACTGTTCCGTTTGAGAATTTAAAACTGGAGCTCAATGGGACTAGATCTTTTCAGTTCCCACTGACTGCTGAACAAATTACGAGTTTGATTAATTATGCCTCGCCTGCGCATTTTGGTCGACGAGATAAAACTCTCTTTGATAAGACTGTGCGAGATGTCTGGGAAATTAAAGCGGATCAGATTTCTATGAAGCATCCTTCTTGGGAATCTGAATTAAATAAGACCCTGTCTAGATTTAAAAAAGAACTGGGATTCGCAGAGCAAGATGAGTTGATCCCAGAGCTTCATAATTTTTTGATCTATGAGCCTGGCCAGTTTTTCAAGGCTCACCAAGATTCTGAAAAATGCGATGGCATGGTGGCGTCATTAGTGATTATTTTGCCGGGGAAGCATACCGGTGGTGACTTTTTAATTGATCATAAGGGTTCAACACTTCGCATTCAGGCATCTAAAAATTCTGCAAATTCAGTCTGTACTTTTATTGGTTTTTATTCGGATTGCCATCATGAGGCAACCCCCGTTGAATCTGGGTATCGGATGGCACTGACTTATAATTTGGTGCTGAAGAAGAATAAAATTCTTGAAGAGAATTCTGAAAAATATTCAGCGACCTATCCAGAATTAATGCGAGCGCTTAAAAATTATTTTGATTTAAATATTCCAAAAGAGGGGCCTCGAAAACTAGTGTATCTATTAGACCATGATTACACAGAGCATGGCCTGTCCTGGGATAACCTAAAAGGCCGTGATATTGAAACCGTCAAAGCGCTTCGAGAATTAGCTGAAATTTTAGATCTAGAAATTTATTTGACCTTAGCGGATGTTCGTGAGAATTGGACTTGTGACGATGGGATGAATTTTCATGGGTATCAATACAGAGGCGATGACAAGATTGTAGATGACGAGGGCTATACCCTGATTGATTTTATTGAGAGTGAGACCTGCTTAGAAAATTGGATCGATAAAACGGGGGCTTCATTAGGATTTAAAAATATTGGTGTCCATGACTCAGAAATCTGCTGGACAAAAGCTAGTGATGAATTTGATCCCTATGAATCTGAATACGAAGGCGACATGGGTAACTATGGAAATACGATGGATCGCTGGTATCACAGAGCGGCTATTGTTTTATGGCGTCGTGATGAGCAATTTGCAGTTCTCAATGACATTGATCCTTCGGCCTTGATGGAAATATTGATGGGCTTAATAGATGGCCCTATAGAAAACAGTAAAGCTGAACTCCGAGCCATTATTCGAGAAATCTTGCCTTACTGGAAAGGATTTAGATCGAGATCTTATTCAGCAGAAGATGCGGCAGAAGATCATGATCGACTATTTCAAATAGCGGCTTATCTGCAATACCCCATCGCGGCTCAAAAATTATTAGCATTTATGAATCTTGCTTCAATTAATGCACGAACAGAAGCAGCTATTTTAAATTTGGCAAATACTTATGGGGTTTCGTGGTGCATTGATCAATTTGAAAGCTGGCTCGCGAGAGATCATGGGTCTAGGCGATCAGCATTGAAAGATTTTTCAGAGCTTGTCCGGTTTTTTAATTTAAAAGAGCCAAAAATAGCTCAGTGGTTATTAGACTATCAGTGGGATTTTATTCAGGCAGAAGACACGGAATTTCTAAAAAAATATTTAAATAATTATGAGATTCGAAAGGCTTCTAAAGATCGATGTCCCATCATGCAGGACTATTTACTGGGGACTTTATTGGCCAGTGATAATTTAAGGCATCAAAAAGCGTTGGTGCATCTTCAGGATACTATTTTTATTTATCCAACCTTAGAAATCGTCGATTGGTTTATGAGTTTTAAGCCTGATTTGAAATATAAAACAGGGAATTGGGGTCATGGGGCGTTCTTTGCTTTTCTTGTTGAATATTTTAAGGGAGAAAAATCACAAGGCCAAAGAGATCCACATGATTGGTCTCTTCGAGAAAAAAGCACGTGTTCTTGCGATGATTGCAAGATGTTGAATTATTTTTTAGAAGACAGCTTTCAAAAAGCAGTCTGTTGGGCTTTGGCTGAAAAACGCAGAGATCATCTGGTTTATAAATTGGATGAAGCCTGTGCTTTAGTGTCTCATCAAGTCGAAAGAAGGGGGTCTCCCTACAAACTTATTTTGACTAAAAAACCTGAGATTCATACGAGGGCGGCGGAGAGATATTCAAAAGTATTAGAGGTGCTGGAGCAATTGGAAGAGATGGCGGGTTTTGTGAGCGTTTAAGTATTAATTTAAATGGGATGAGTTTTTATGAAGTTTTTGTCTTTCTTTGAAGAATTTCCAGAACTTGTCGAACGCGAGTTTAGAAATATTATCGTGCTTGACGATAACAATTTTCGCCATATCTCCCCAGGAAACTACGCATTTCTAGATCAGAACTACGAGCGGAGAATACGGCGCCATTATTTGATGTTTAAAAATAAAATCATCAATAAAAATCCGGTCAAGCCCCAACTCCCTGCTTTCATCAAGGCGATGACTCACCCGTTGCTGAAAAAATAATGAGTAGGAAATAATTATGGCACTCTCTGAAAAAGCACTACAGAAAAAACGTGAAATAAAGGAAATAGCCCTCAATTGTGTTTATTAGTCGATCGGTGACTGTTTTGTTCCAAATAGCCTATGGGTAGCAGGTCTTGGGCCCGTTATTGTGACGCGGTCAGATGGTCATGGATACATGGCAATCGGCGCTTATTTAGTTGAAACTTTTTGTTTTGGCGTACAAAAGTGTTACATACACCTAATCAATGACGATTATTATGATCTCATTGAGTACATCAGAAGCCTTTGTGGCGAGTCAAAGCGTGTGACCCCCAGTTATGCCGCTACACTTATCAAAAAATCAGTTGAATACGCAGATAATAATGGCTTTAAGCCACACCCTGATTACCTTAAAGCAAGAAGATTCTTAAATAATATTCCCATAGATGAAAATCAAAAATTTGATTTTGGCCACGATGGAAAACCGCTCTATATGCAAAGATCTTGCGAGACCAATGAATATGCAAGCAGGGTGATGAAAGTTCTAGAGAAAAATAAGGGCGCAGGGAATTACAGCTTTATGTGATTGAAGCGCCAGGCACTCCAGTGAGCAACTCAAAATAAAAAGTGTTTTTATTTAAAATTTCGGCTTATAAATATTTCTGGTTGTTTGTCGAAATTAATGGAGAAGCCCCCCTAGAAGGCTGCTCGATTTTCAACTGCCGGCCTCCGGTTGCTCAAAAGCTGGACTTCGTAGTTGAGTCCGTGACTTTGAATCAGGTCCTGCAAACAAAGACGAACGAACTGGCTTTCTGAATACCCAAGTCTCTGCGCAAATTCTCTTGCCATTTTTGGACTTAGAGATCTTCGATCGTGTTCTATATCGCAAATAAACTGCCTTGAGACGCCTAATTTTTCAGCAAATACCACTTGGGATAGGTCATCACCTTCACGAATTGCAGCCAATAGACCATTGAGAGTGAGCTTCTGACCAGCAATCTTCTCTAATTTTTTCATGGTATCCCGATTAGTACTCATGTTTATTCACCTCTAAAATTTCAACAAAATTGGCCTCGCCTTTTTCATTCACTTCATAAATTGCCCTATAAGCTTTATTCAAACGAATAGAACGTTGGCCTGAACGCTTCCCTTGAAGTGGTTCGTCGTGATACCCAGGTATTTTTTTTGCCTGACTTAAACCTTCGCTTGAAACTAACTCAACCCAAGACATTAACTTGGTCACCAGGTAGCTAGGAACTTTCTGGAGGTTATCTTCAGCTTTTTTTGAAACGACGACTAAAAAATATCCATCACAAGAAAATTCTTTAAGTTTTACTTAGGCCTTAGTGTACCCCAATAAAGGGTACTTTTCAAGTTCAACGTAAAATTATCTCCAAGGAGTCCTGCTAATGAAGCCAAAAAACTGTTGGCGTATATTGTTTTTAAATTTTTCACTGCCCTTATTTCAAAAAATCATTCCCCTTGAACCTGATACCCCATGCTTCGATATTTCTTGAGTCTCTTTTGATACATGCTCATCAGAACCGCTGAATTTTGATCGATGTAATCACAGACCGTAATTTTCTTTTTATCCTGGTATTGGCGATGCAGTCGACCAACGTACTGCTGCAAAGTCCCATGCCAAGAAATGGGTAGGGCTAATATTAAAGTATCCAGTTTTGGATCATCGAAGCCCTCACCAATATATTGCCCTGTGGCAAGAATAATCCGATTGTCTTGAGACTCTGAAAGTTCTTTCATCATGGCCGTGTTTGTTTTCTTGCTGCGTCCACCCGTAAAGATAAAAACAGGCTTGATTCCTAAATTTCGTAATTCAGCCTCAAACCAATCCAAATGCTGACGGCGAGAGGTGAGCAATAAGGGATAACGCCCTGACTGATAGGCCTCTAGGAGATCTTTTAAGATCAAATGATTTCTGGCCTGATCCTCTGCTAATACTCGATAAATCTCAGAAAAAGAGTGGCTAGGAAGATCAGAGTTAAATGCTGTTATTTGAGTTCGCACGGAGCATTGATACTCGTGTTCTGAAATGGTTTCTTTGGTATGAACTTGATGTCGAATTGGCCCGCATTGCATAAAAATAATGGGTTGATGTCCGTCTTTTCTAAAGGGCGTTGCTGTCAGTCCTAAAACATATTTTGCTTTAGCTTTTTTAAGAACTTGCTCAAAGCTAAAGGCAGATAAGTGATGACATTCATCAACGATGATCTGGCCGTATTGTGAGACTTCCTCTTTGACCTGGCCTTCTTTAACCAAGCTTTGCATCATCGCAACATCGACTTTAAAACTGGGTTTGAATTTACCCCCGCCAATCAAGCCTGGCTTAGCTTCCATTTTTAAAAATTCTGACAGTCTTTCTTGCCATTGAGTCAGTAGCTGCTGACGATGAACTAAGATTAAGGTACTGACTTTTCGCTTAGCAATAACACTGGCTGCAATCACCGTTTTCCCAAAGCCTGTTGCTGCAGATAAGACGCCCATCTCATAGGCCAGCAATGCTTTGTTCGCTTCTTTTTGAGACTTGGTTAGCTTCCCCTGGAACGAGGCTTTGATATTTTTTCCAGATTCCCTCTGATCATCCCATTGAGCCAGAATTTTATAGTGATCCAATAATGTTAATAACTCAGGCTCGCAGCCTCTTGGCAGGGCAAGATGATGTTCAAAAAGCTCGCTGCAGTTAATCACTCTGGGTACTCCAAAGGTCGATAAACGCATGGCCTGAGTTTTATAGAATTCCGGATTTTGAAAGGTGGCTAGTTTTCTAATTTTATTAATTAATTTGCCTGGCAACCCGGTCAGTAGAATGTACAGAAGATTCGCTTTTACAATTTTTATTTCTGCAGGAAGTGGCTCAATGATACTGGGATACGTATTTTTATCAGAGACCTGAGTTTTCCATGGCTTTGAGACTTCTTCTTCAGTGGGCTCTGCTTTGACGTCTAATAATTCTGTTTGGCTTCTAATTTTATTTAATAAGAGCTCAACTTGAATAAAACTGAGTTTCGCAGTCTTGGCTAATACGTCCCATGGATCGGCAAAGACAGCTAGATTATTTTCAATATCAATAAAAGTACTGTTGCCATTGCGACGTCTTTGGCCCTGCAGCGGAAGTGCGATGAGATTCCCAAAGCCCCCTTTAGGCAAAGTGTCCTGATTAGGAAAGAGGCGGTCATAAGATTCCAAGCTGAGATGTGGGTGTTCCTGCATTGTTAAAGTGAGTAAACCTGTCCCAAGATCACGAGCTATATAAGCAGGAATAGCTTCATCAAAAAACAACCAAATATGCGCGCCATTCCCGGATTGAGATCGCTCAACCAGGGGGAAAAGTCCTAATTTTTTGCAAGAAGCATAAAAAGCAGTGACATCTTTTTGCCAAGACTCTTTGTCGAAATCCATAGCCAGAAAAAAGCAGTGGTCATTGGGCAGCATTGGATAGATTCCAATCATATGTTTACCCGTCAGATGGTCGTAAATGACAGGATCTGTCATGGCTTTCCAACGTTGATTGGGACATTCACTGCATTTAATTCGAGGCTTTTGGCAAAGTTTTCGATCCCACTCGTGATGACAGGCTGGGGAATAGCCAGATTTTCCAGAGGTCGAATTTTCCCAGCGTGTTGGATAGACATCTTGCCTGCCTCGAAATAAAGATCGGTAAAGAGTGATTTTTTCGGCAGGGCTTAATGTGTTATTTGAGGTGGTTATTGGAGTTTTTGAGTTTTCTACAAGTTCAGGTTCTTGAGGAGGATTAAAATTAATCCCATGCGAAAGCAGGAGATTTTTTAAATAAGCATTTTCTTTTTGCAAATCAGTATTTAATTGTTCTATTTCGTTAATGTTTTTTGACATGGTGCGTCAATTTTTTGTCAGTAATATTTTTATAACAGGGCCGACGCATGAAAAATTTTTTAGTTTAAAAATCGCGTAAATTATTTCATATTGCACGCTTTTAAAAAACGAGAGCGGCAGATGGAAATATTTAAAGTTTTTGAACAAGTAGAAGATCCAAG
>Ga0214919_10007240_pt1 | contig 15018 bp, 6 predicted proteins | sample LL1503_MetaG_FD_177994 | JGI IMG/M metagenome (GOLD analysis project Ga0214919, IMG submission 177994) | Freshwater microbial communities from Lake Lanier, Atlanta, Georgia, United States - LL-1503 | ecosystem: Environmental > Aquatic > Freshwater > Lake | place: USA: Georgia | collected 2015-03-15 | reverse complement strand
CCCCGGCACCTCAGAAGTGGATGTGAAATTGCATGCGAGCTGGCTGGTCTGCCGCCAGGAATGCATTCCGCAGGAGGGCGATTTCACCCTGCGCCTGCCGCTGCGCAGCAGCTATGCCGCCCGGGGTGCTGCGTTTTCGGCCGCCCTGGCGGCGGTGCCGCGCACCCCGGGAACCAAGGAGCGCGTGGCGGTGGATGCGCGCGTGGACGGCCAGAGTCTGTTGCTGCAGGCGCGCGGTTTGCCAGCGGACTGGCAGGGCAAGGCCCTGAACGCCTTTGCGCAAAACGCCAGAGTATTTGCCAATGCCAGCAGCCCTGTGCAGACCGACACGGTGGACACCGCCGGTGCGCCCGGGCCGGGGGCCCAGGTCTGGCAGGGCGGTGTCTGGTCCGCGCGGCTGCCCTTATCGCCTCACCGCACCGACACCCTGACAGATCTTGCGCTGGTGCTGGCGCGTGACGACGTGGGCCTGCAAACCACGGCCCCGGTACAGGGAAGCTGGCCGGATGCCGGTGCGGGCGGGGAGGTGAGCCCTGCCTTATCAGCCGCCTTGGCCATCAACGCGGCGGCACCACAGCCGGTGTCAGTGTCGCTCGCATCCTGGGCGCTGGCACTGGGTGCGGCATTTCTGGGCGGCCTGGCCTTGAATTTGATGCCCTGCGTGTTGCCGGTGTTGGCGATCAAGGCCCTAGGCTTTGCCACGCACAAGCGCATCACGGGTCAGTCTGCCCATGCCGTGGGTTTGGCCTATACCGCCGGGGTGATGCTGTCCGTTGTGGCTTTGGGTGCGGCCTTGCTGGCGCTGCGCGCCGGGGGCGAGCAGCTGGGTTGGGGTTTTCAGATGCAATCGCCCGCCGTGGTGGCGGTGCTGGCGGTTTTGTTCGCCTTGATCGGCCTGAATCTGGCCGGGTGGATGGAGTTTGGAACCCTGGTGCCCGCGGGGTGGGCAGGGGTACAGCTGCGCCACCCGGCGGCCGATGCCTTTTTGTCCGGCGTGCTCGCAGTGGCGGTGGCGTCGCCGTGCAGTGCGCCGTTCATGGGTGCTTCGCTGGGTCTGGCGGTGACGCTTCCGGCGGCGCAGGCACTGGGCATTTTTGCGGCGCTGGGCTTGGGTCTGGCGCTTCCCTTTGCCCTGGTGAGTAGCTTGCCCGAGCTGGCTACGTGGCTGCCGCGTCCAGGGGCTTGGATGCTACGGCTGCGCCAGTTCATGGCTTTTCCGGTCGCCGCCACAGTGCTGTGGTTGCTGTGGGTGCTGGGCCACATGGTGGGTGTGGATACTGCCATTGCGTTAGCAGCTTTGCTGCTGTGTGGGGGCTTGCTGGTCTGGGCTTTGGGTTTGGCGGGCCGTTGGCGGGTGGTGCTGGCCGCTCTTGCGGTCGTGTTGGGCGTGGCCGCCGCGCGGGTCATGCTGCCGGCGCTGGCCGCGCCAAGCCCTGGTCGGGAGGCGGTCTCCACGGCGGGCTGGGGTGTCTGGAGTGCGGACACGGTGGCGCGGCACTTGGAGGAGGGCCATCCGGTGTTTGTGGATTTCACGGCCGCCTGGTGCATCACCTGCCAGTACAACAAGCAAACAGTCCTCGCGCGGCCCGACGTTCTGGGTACTTTTGCGGCGAAAGGGGTCACCTTGTTGCGGGCTGACTGGACGATGCGGGATCCGGCAATCAGCCGCGCGCTGGCTGATTTAGGGCGTAGCGGTGTGCCGGTCTATGTGCTGTACCGCAAAGGTCAGGCACCCGTGGTCTTGTCGGAAATTTTGAGTGTGGCCGAAGTGCAGGGCGTTTTGGCCGGGTGGTGAACAGCCCCGGGCGCTGGCTCAGGCCGTGGATTTTTCCCCGCAATATAGACGCACCAGCGCAAGCAGCTCCGCTTCGTTGAAGGGCTTGCCCAGGTAGTGGTTGGCACCCAGCTCGGCCGCGATGTTCTGATGCTTTTGTGCGACCCGCGAGCTGATGACCACGATGGGAATGTCTGCCGTCCGAGCATCTGCGCGGATGCGTCTAATGAGGTCAAAGCCGTCCATGCGCGGCATTTCGATGTCGCTCAAAATCACCGCTGGATGGATGGTTTTTAGTTGCTCCAGTGCTTCTTGGCCATTGCCGGCAAGTAGCACCCGCATGCCCTCCCGAAGCAGCAGGCGCTCCATGACGCGCCGCATGGTGATGGAGTCATCGACCACCAATACCGCCGGGCCTGCAGAGCCCCGGTAATGGGGCCCGGTGCTGTCCGAATGCCCACGCGCGGCACGGGCGGCTTGCCGGGAGCGCGCGACCTCACCGTGTACCGCCACCAGGGCCGCCGGGTTGTAAATCAGCAGCAACTCTCCCGAGGGCAGCACTCCGGCTGCTATCAGCGCGGGCACACCGGAGAGCTGAGGTCCCAGATTCTTGAGCGTGATCTCGCGCTCGCCCAGAGCCTCGTCAACTTGCAGGGCAACTGACCTCCCAGCGCTGGAACAGACAACGGTAGCGAAGGATTCCAGCGCCGGGTCGGCGGCCGGACCGGGGCCCTCGAGCAAGTCGCCCGCCCAGAATAGTTCTACGCGCCCATGGTCGGCGAGATCCACGAAGCTGCGCCCGTCGCCCAAGCCCTGCGCCATCGCGCGGGGGCGCTCGGATACCTGCGTGACGATATGGTTGGGTAGGCCAAACAGGGTATTGCCCACGCGGAACAAGGCGATTTGCGTCAGCGTGTTGGTAAGCGGGAAAATCATGGAGAAACGCATTCCTTTTCCGGATTCGTGGTGAATCGTCAGATATCCACCCAAGGCCTGCACTTCGGACTGGACCACGTCCATTCCGACGCCCCGTCCGGACAACAAGGTAATGTCGTCGGATGTCGAAAATCCGGGTTGCAGCATCAACGCAAGCGCATCGTCAACGTGGAGCTCGGCATGCTGCGGCAGCAACGATTTTTCAATCGCTTTGGCGCGTATGCGGTCAATGTGCAGGCCGGCGCCGTCATCGCGCACCTCGATCCGGGTTTCTTGGCCCGATTGCTCCACCGACATACTGATCAGACCGGGTGCAGGTTTGCCCGATGCGATGCGAACGGCCGGCGGCTCAATGCCGTGCACGACTGCATTGCGCAAAAGGTGTTCCAGGCAGGGGGCAATGCGATTGAACAGACCGCGTTCAAGTTTGGTGGTGCTGCCGCTGATATCGAGTCGTACGCTGACGCCGACATCCTTGGCGGCCTGGCGCACGACCGCATACAGACGACCAGCCATATCGTCAAATGCGATCCTGCGCATGCTCAGTACATCGTGGTGCATCGCGCGGGCCTGCCGGCCTTGCAACGCGAGGTCGCGCTCGAGCGCGCTCAGACCAGTTCGTAAGGCCTTTTGCACCGTTCCCAGGTCGTCATGCGACTCCGCCATCATTCGGGTGATTTCCTGCAGTCGGGTAAAGCGATCAAGCTCCAGCGGATCCAGCACCGACGCATCGTTCTGTGGCGTGCTGCTGCGCGACTGCATTTGCAGCTCGCTTTGCATCTCCAGTTCGCGCAATTGCTCGCGCAGTCTGGCGGCGTTATGCGCCATCGCGTCCAACGCCCCCAGCAGGTCGGCGGCTCGGGACTGCATACGCGATCGGATCAGCAGCACTTCACCGGACTGGTCTAACAAACGGTCCACCGCGTTTGCTCGTACACGAAGGATTCCTTGGACCTGCTGTAACGTCGGGCCCACACCAGGTGTTTCTTGTATTTTTTGCACCCCCATTTCCGCATTGGGCTGGTGCTGATTGAAATGAATCTGTATGGCATCCAGCGTTTCGCGGGCCGTGGATATGTCTGCTGCAGTCGCCTTGCCGTCTGGTATTTCGGAGAGGTAGGACTCCAGGTCATGTGTCAGTGCGCCAATGTGCATGGCCCCGGCCAGCCGCGCGCTGCCTTTCAGGGTGTGCAGCAGCCTGCGCACCTGTCCGATTTGGGACTCGCCATCGGGTTGCGAAGCCCAGTCATCCAAGGCCAGTCCTAGAGCTTCCAACAGGGCATGTGCCTCTTCCTGAAAGACAGGCCAAAGCTCAGGGTCGAGCTGGTCATGCTCGGGCTCCGACTGGTGCTGTGTCAGTTGCAGAGGCGTGGCTTGTGCCAGAGAAAGATCCCCTCTGTCCAGCGCTGCGCCGCTTGCTTTTTCAGCGAGGCCCTGCAGCTCGGCGAGCAGGCCAACCTTCGGTTCGTCAACATGCCCTTCGATAAACCGCTGCAGCAGATTTTTTAATTCCGCCATGCAATCCTGTAAGGTCTGCTGGCGGTCCGTCGTCATAACCGCGTCCGGCGCCAGGGACTGAAAGCAAGATTCAAGCGCCCGGGCCAAGGCTGCGAGTCCGCTGCAGCGGACCGTGGCAGCACTACCGTGCAGCGCGTGTGCCAGGTCGCGGATGGCGTGTTGGTGGGTTGAATCTGTTTCGATCTTCCATTTTCCAAGCGCGTGCCGAAGCAGTTCGATGCGCTCGGAGGCCTCGGTCGTAAATACCTGTAGCAAGGATGCACTCAGGCCCAATTCGCCTAGTGCAGGGCTTGGATCCGAGGTCCTGGACGGGCCAGAAACCAAGGGGCTCTCGGCCGCGCGGTGATCAGGTCGCAGGGCCTGGTAGTTTCTGTTCAAACGTAGCGCATCGGCAGTTTGGCGAAATTTCGCGTCGCTGTATGGGGCAGGCAGCCCATTGCTGATGGCATCCGCCCATTCCTGCAAGCAGGCCAGTGCCTCGTCTGATGCCGCCAGCACGTCTGCCAGGGTATTGCGGGATTGCACCAAATGCGCATTGAATAGCTGCTCAAATGCCCAAGCGGCCTCGCCTACGTCCCGCAGGCCGACCATTCTTGCGCCACCCTTGAGCGTGTGGAAGGCCCTGCGGATGGCGTGAAGGTCTTGCTCTTGTGCGTGCCCATCAACAGCATGGGCTGTCTGCGTGATGACCTGCCGCGCCTGGGCAATGACCACGCGTGCTTCGGTCAAAAATATGGCCAGAATTAGCTCTTCAGAGGACTCAGCGGGCTCGGGGGGCGAGGATTGCGCACCCGTTCCCACCGCCGCGGTGTCATGGTGTGGCGTTCCCATTGGCGGCATGGCGTCAGCCGCGTGTTGCCAGGGCACGCTGACCTTCGACCTGCTCGGGCTTGCGGTGGTGTCCGACGCAACCGGATTGGCAAATTGTTGAAAAACCAATTCCCCAACTGCAGGGTCAAAATGGAAGGCCTGTTGGGCCAGCGTCGGCTGGTAGGCAAGCACATCGGCGAGCACGGCCAAATTTCCCAGGTTTGTGGCCCATGACACCGGGGCTTGCCGAATGGAGCTGGTCTGGGAAGGTGCCTCCTTTAGCAGCGCGTTGATCTGCGCGCGCACATGTTTGGTGGCCAGATGGGCCTGCGGAATGTCGAGCACCGTAAATACGCCACTGAGCTGCGCCAACCGGATACAGGCGTCACCCAGGCTGACGATTTCCCGGGACTCGCCGAAATAGTGCTCCAAATCAAGTTCGATTTGTCGCAATTCGGTGTGGAGTGCGGCGGTCATTTTGTTCATGGCGCTGCCGACGGTTGATCGCCGCAGGGTGTGCGTCATCCAGTCTTCAAGAGGAATGTGCCTATGGGTTTCCCGCGTGGATACCAAGCGTTTAACCAGCGCGTTGAACTGGTGCTCGAACATCTTGGGTGCTGGCAGAAGGAGTGCACATACCGCTTCCAGCGCCAGCAAGGCGAAGGCAATTTCCATGGCCATCGCCGCGCTTGGTACTGCGCCCGTTCGCTGCAAATCATCCAGATACGCGTCTACAACCAGTAGAAGCCCAGAGGACTTGGGTTCCAAAGCCGTCAGCACGTCAGACAGCAGAGAAAACTGTGCCCGGACTTGGGATAGTTGGCTGTTTTGGCCACCCACCAAAGCGTTCCAGCTTTGGGTGAGCATCTCGTGCCGTCTGCGGGCGACAGCCAATTGTTGATGATCGCGACGGCTGAAAAAATCAGATGTGTAATCCAGATGCGGTTCAGATTCCAAGCCATAGGTGTAACGTACCTGGCGCAGCCAGATTGCCGTTTCCCCCGTTGGTACATTGGCACACGCGCAGAAAAAAACCAGCTCCCTGGTCCGTCGCTCCAGGCCCGGTGCAGCAGCTTCTCCCTGGATCAAAAACTGGCTGCGAATATCGGCCATGCTGCGCTTCACTTCCGACGTGAGCACCAAAAGGCGCAGACGTATCGCTTCGAAAAATGCTGCCGCTGCATACCAGTAGCGTGCTCTGCGCGGGTCTTCTTGCGTGGACGACAAGTCGCCGCACAGCCTGCTTGCCAACCCGGCAGACGGGCTGTCGCCATCTCGGATGCATCCCAGCAAAGCCTGGTCGAACGCTGCAGTGGTTTTGGTAGTCTGCAGTCCAGGGGAAGCACGCCCGTCGCCAGCCTCCGGTGCAAGTATGTGCTCGTGCCATGTGTGGGGCCACAAATCGGCGGGATGGCAGTGCTGCGCGCTAAAAATTTTTGTGAGTTCGCGATAGCAGGGGTAGAGTGCCACCGGGGAGCCAATGTAGCCGCCCATGTTGGCCTGAAGAAAATTGAGTACTGCGATGCAGGCACGGTTGACTGTAGCCACCGATTCCTCGGTACAGGCGTGCGGCATGCGCAGGAAAAAATCACTGGCTGTCTCGGCTGCCGACAAGACCTTGGCGACTTCGGTGTAGCCGATGATGGCTAAAGCTCCCGCGGCTTGTCTGATTTGCCGGCTTGCACTGTGCAGGTTGCTGTGATCCGGTGATTCTGTGCTGAACGGACCTGTCGAGCTGGCTTCACGCGCTGCCCGTTGCAGGCTCAGCGCTGCCAGCGGCAAGGACTGGGAAAGATCCCCTAAAACCCAGGACAAAGCACCGAGCTTGCGTGCCGGCGCGGCGGGTTTCCGATCGGTGCGGATCATGGGCAGGTCAGCCTTGGTTGCGTGAAAGGACAGGGCCCTTGGGTGTCACACCATGACGCGGAAGCGGGCAACCGAGTTTTTTAGTTCGTTGGCGGCGGTCTTTAGGCTGCGTACAGTTTCTGCATTCGCGCGTGTTCCCTGTGCGGTTTTTTCGACCACTGAGAAGACCTCCCGGATGTCCCGGGCGATCAACGCGGCTGTATCCGACTCTTGGGTGGCGACGGTAGAAATGGCTTCAACCTGTCTGGCAACGTCGTGGGACAGGCGATCGATGTCCGTTAAAGCCAGACCGGCGCGATCCGACAAACGGGTCCCGTCCACCACATTCTGGGCCACGCGCTCCATGGCGTTTATCGCATTTTGGGCCTCTGTCTGTATGCCCGAGACCAACGCCGTGATCTGGCGCGCAGCATGGGCAGAGCGTTCTGCCAGTTGAACTACTTCCTCGGACACTGCGGAGAAGCCTCTACCAGCCTCACCAGCGGAGGCTGCTTGGATCGCCGCATTGGCTGCCAGCACGTTGGTCTGGGTGGTGATCTCCGCAATCAATCCGGTAATTTCACCGATCTCCTGGGACGACTCTCCCAAGCGCTTGATGCGTTTGGATGCTTCATGGATTTGTTCGCGCAGATTCTGGGTGCTGCTGATGGCGTCTTGAACAGCGGCTAAACCAGAGCTGGCCGCAGCCAGAGACTGGCGCGCCACGGTTGCACTGGACTGGGCCTGTATCGAAATCGTTCCAACCTGTGCCGCGAGATGCAGCACAGATTCGCCCGCCTTGTGGATAACCGTGAGCTGGTTGTGTGAGGACTCCAGCAACACCATAGAGTTGGAATCAACGCGCGTGGTGGTTGCATCCACTTGTGCTGCTGTGCGCTGCACACCGAGTACCAGCCCGTGCAGCTCCTCTACCGTGTAATTGATGGCGTCGGCGATGCCACCAGTCAAGTCCTCGCTAACGGTGACCCGTTTGGTCAAGTCGCCGTCGGCGATGTCTTGCAGTTCCTGCATGAGCCGGAATATGGCCAGTTGGTTTGTCTGGTTCGCCTGCCGTGCCTCTTCAGCGGCTGTTTCGGCCCATTGGACCTGCAGTGCCGCCTCCTGCCGTGCGTTATTGGCAAGGATTTGCTGATGGTCTTTTTGGGAAAATCGGACGTACAAAAGTCCTACCAGCGACGTGAGAGCCAGCCCGAAGGACAGTAACCCAATAACCAGCATCATGCTGCTGTCAGAGTTGTCTTCAAGCAATGTGGTTTGAAGCGCAATGATTTCTTGGTCCATTTGGTCGGATACCGCCTCCAGCCTCATTGCTGCATCGTGCGCTCGCGCCAGGACCTCGGATGCGGCACGTAGCTTGCGCGCCATCTCGGTCAAGGCTCGTCCTTCCTGCATCAGGCTGCCTACCTGCGTTCCCGTCGTACGTTCCGACGCGGCAGTAAACCGTGGGCCTGACATGGCCAGCATGAGGGTGTGCTCGCGTTGCCCAAACGCAGCCAGGGCATCGGGCATTTGCTGCAAGACGCCTGGTACCTGCGCTGTCAGGTGAAGACTGTCCACCCACCGGCCGCTGAGCATGGCCATTGCCGCGATAGCGTCCCACTCGGCTTCTTCGGCGGGTGGACGGGTGCCGCTCCCTCTAAGCAGTACCAAGTTGTGCAGGTTTTCCGCGTAGGCTGCCGTGTCTTTTTGCAGCGCATGGAGCAGGGCCGAGGCGTCGGCCGGGGCGTCCTGGGTGTTCGCGACCACAGCAATGTCGCTTTGAGCGCCCGCAATCAGTTCGGCGATCTTCCCGGTACCGATCGCCTGTTCCTGCGGTACGCCCACGATCCGAGACAGGATGGCGTCCGGCTGGAGGCGGCTAAGCGCATTTCTCAGTGTGTTCGCACGCCATTGCATCTGGTCTTTGGCTGGTGTCTTGCCTTGCAAAGCGAGGCTTGCTGCTGTGGCAAGGTAGCGCATGTCACTGGTCATCGTGCTGGAGGCAGCGATCTTCTGGGTCGTGGACTGCTGTGTGACGACCTGGTGTCCCAGACTCCCAAGCGCTATCGGAAGACTCAGAAACAGCACACCGGTGAACAATCGGCGAAATTGGCGAGCGGTTCGTGTTCCAAGGAAGAAGGGAAGGCTGACCAGTTGCTCGCTAGGCGTGTCATCTGTCGCATGTGTCGGTTTGGCAGAAGTGCTTGGATCCGGCATTCCCCCGATGCCGCTGGGGTGTGAATTGGTGAATGGACGCATAGGCTTTCGTACTAGGCCTTGATGGACCGGGAACGCACCGACGCCACCAAAGCAGGGAGATCGACCTCCAGCCACCGCGCATGCATTCGGTCGTGACGGATGCCGACAAGCAGCGGACTTTGGCTGGAGCTTGTTTCGGCTTCTCCCGGAAAATCCCCCGGCTTGCGTAAGCCTTGTAAGGAGCCCACCATCAGGGCACATGGGCAGTTCAATGCAGGGTTGATAGTCACCAGTTGGTCTGCTTTTTCATCGACGGATAGCCGGCACCCGTGCGGCGTCGCGTTGTTGTACTGGTCTCCAAGGTACAAGAACGATGCCAAATTGATCACGCCATGGAGGACCCCGCGCATGGTGATAGCGCCACAAAACCAGGGCTGCGTAAATGGAACATGCGTGATTTCTCTCGCCTGCACAACTTCGCCTACGTGTTCTAGCGCAAAAAGGTAGTGCAGCTGCGCTGCCTTGAATGCCAGCCATTTGGTGGACCCGGGCTGTGCGGCCCCCCGATCATCCCCGGTGTCGGTAGGGCTTTGCACAATGGAATGCATAGGCGTTGGAGGCATGGCGATGTGCTAACCCAGCGCTCTGATTTGGGTCAGTAACTCAGCGGGGACCATGGGTTTTGTGATGTAGCCAGTAGCGCCCTGGCGCATGCCCCACCATTTATCGCTGTCGAGACTTTTCGTAGAGCACAAAATGATGGGCAGGTTTGCGTAAAAGGGTGCGCGCCGCAGCTGGCGCGTGAACTCAAATCCATTGCTTCCTGGCATGACGATGTCCAGCAGTAACAAGTCAGGTCGTTCGATTTGCATCTGCATCAACGCTTCGGCCGCGGTCGATGCGCTTGAAACCGTGAATCCGGCACCTTGTAGGACTTCTGTAAAAAACATTGTTTCGGTTCTAGAGTCGTCAACGATCAGAATTTTTTGTATCGGCATATGGCCCTCCCGAGCCAGCCACTGTCGCCATCGTCGACGAAGCAGCGGCAAACAGTATTTCTTTTTTACTAAAGGGCTTGGTAAGGTAATCCGCCGCGCCGGCAATCTTTCCCCGCGCTTTATCAAATACCCCGTCTTTGGACGAGAGCATGACCACGGGAATGTCCGCATACGTGACGCATTGCTTCAGGATGGTGCAGGTTTGGTAGCCGTCAAGCCGGGGCATCATGACGTCACAAAAAATGAGATCCGGGCGTTGGTGGCCGACTTTGGCCAGTGCGTCGAAACCATCCTCCGCCAGAACGACTTCGTAGCCCCCTTGCCGGAGAAACAATTCCGCGCTGCGGCGCACCGTCACGCTGTCGTCCACCACAAGAACCCTGGCGGGCCCATTCGCATTTGCCACTTTGACTCCCTTGCACGTGAATTGATATAATTATTGGCAACAATTATATCAATTCAGATTGGTATCAACAAGCAAGTCAGTAGTCCGCGTTAGCCTCCTGCAGATTCAAAAAGTGTTCGTTAAGCATCCCACGAAGATGCTGTAAGTCGTCTTCTTGGGCTTGCAATTCAGCCAGCTCCTGCCGGGCCTTTGCGGCAGCTTGCCTGCCAAGTTCCAGAGCTTGTTGTGTGGCGCTCAGCCGGCCTGTGATATCCCGCTGCATATACGCTTGCATCTGTCCATTCCAATCTTCAAAATCGGATTGCATCTTCTGGCAGATTTCGCTGACACGGCTGTGTAATTCGGTGCTCAGATGTCGGGTGAAATCTGATTGCCTGAGGCGATGGAGCTGGCTGTTGCCAAGAAACTGTAGGTGCCCTGCAATCGCCTGATCCAACTCCGTCTCATACAGCGTGATCTGCGGGGGCCTGGGTGGATGCAGGGCATGGACGGGATCGGCGATCACGGTGGGCAGGGCGGATGCCAGCATCCGGTTCATCTCGTCGGCATGCGCGGCGACGGGTTCCCACTGTTGGCGCACTGTCTGCTGGAAATGGGCGTAGGCCTGCTGCACGGATCCGATCCCCCCGCTGGCCCTGAGGGCTGACTCCAGTTGCCGCATAGTGATGTGACGAGCGGGTTGCTGAAATACAACCCCGATTTTCTTGATGTGCTTTTGCAGAATGGAATGAATGGCCTTGATCCTGGCAGGATAGGGATCTTCTTTGTTTTTATGCGCTGTTGCATCGTGCGAGGCATCGGCTGATAGCTGCACACGATCCAGGACCTGTTTTCGCTTGCGAGCGATCTCCTGGCCCCGTGAGCAAAACTGGTTCTCGATATCCGTCTTGGTATACCCGAACGCGCGTTCAAGAGACCGCTGCCACAGGCCGTGACGGTCCACATACAGGATTTTGACAAGTGCCTCTTCCAGTCCGGGCAGTCCGCTGCGCGCCAGCAGGGGGCCATCCTCGGTAACTTTGGCAGCAAACCCGTTTTGGGCGGAGACCGTGAAGATGCACTGCGGCTGAATGCCTAAAAGCGCTGCAACATCCAGCCGCTGTTGGTGGCGTTGCCGCTCAATGGTCGACGCGTCGGTCAGCGGATCCCATAGCGCATCCGCCTTGTTCAAGATCACCAGGCATTCGCCGCCGGAAGCGGCATGGTGGACTAGATGGTTCTGCCAGAACGCTAATTCGGAGGCGGTAAGGCCCGTGTCTGCGGACAGCAGGAACACGATCAGGTCACAGGACGATAGCAAATCCAGTGTGGGTTCGGGTCTGGCCCCGGGAGCGTTCAAGCCCGGGGTGTCGAGAATGCGCAGGCCTTGCTCCAAAAAAGAGAGCGGCAGGTTCATGATCGCATGACGCCAGCGCGGCATGGCTGCAGCGGGGCTTGCGTTTGCGTTTGATGCGCCCCTCCAGCGAATGCGGTCCATGGCCTCGCCCATGTGTTCGGCGTTGTCGGGCACCAACTTCACCCGAGTCCACGCAGTGGGATCGTTCTGCCATTCACGGATTGCGCGCGGATCCGCGCCGGTCTCTGTCGGTAGCAGTCGCAGGTAGGCCTCCTGATGGTCTTCATGCGAAATTTCAAGGGTACACAGGGTGGAGTGCCCGGGACCAACCGGGAGCACGCGGTACTTGTACGTGCCAAAGAAAATCGCGTTGATCAGCTCCGACTTCCCGCGTCCCATTTCGCCGACAAAGGCAATCGTTAAGCTGTCCGACAGCAAGCGACGCTGAACGTCCGCAAGGCGCGACGTGGCGGCCGTGCTCAGCAAGGCATGCGATTGGCACCACTGGTCCAGCAGCCGTAGGCGCAGTGCCAAGCCGCTGCGCCAAGCCTGTCTGCGCTGAAAAGAGTCAGCAGATAAATATTCCATTAATAGTTATCTTATACGGGCTGATCTGACGCGCGGGATCCGTTTTCGCCCTGCGCTGGTATCCACGGCCCTAAGCAGCCCAGATCACGGATCCAAAGGCGCCAAGCCATCAGTCAAAAGTGGCGTTGCGGCAGGGACTTAGCGCCTTCATCAGGATATCGGTTGAGGAAAACGCCCTAAGTCATCATGGACCCTTGGGCGTCCAGTAGCCGTTCGCAAGGCGTCAAATTGCAATTATTATTGAAGATGCGATCGTGACTTATGCACAAATTTGGTGTAGGTAATTTCCCTGTATAGGGCTTGCTCGTGCGCCCACGGCTTTGTACCCGCGCATACCTAAGTCATTGAAATACATAGACATATTATTTTGTCTATTTTTTCATCAACCTAGTAAATGCCCAGTCCCGCCTAGGGCAGGATGGCTCCTGCGGCGGCTATCAACAAAGTTATCCACAGAAACTGTGGGCAATGGGCTGGGCCTTATGAATCAAGGGTTTAGCGCAGTATCCGCAGATTCACATCCATAGCCCGCAGTAACTCGGACTTCAGAACTGGCTAACAATCGGCGGCATGGTTCACCACATTCCGGTTCTGGTTCATACACCTGCGCACGCTGCTATCGGGCCGGTTCTGACCTATTCGACCGAACAGAAGCTTTCATCCGGAACCCTGCTGCGGGTACCGTTGGGAACTCGGGAGACCGTGGGCCTGGTGTGGACTTCGCCGCACCAACCGGAAGCGGGCGACAGCCCGTCGCTTGGCGCCGGGCATGCGGTGCGTCCCATCGCGGGCGTCTTGCATGGGCTGGATGCACTCAGCCCGCAATGGTGCCAGTTGGTCACCTTTACCGCCCAGTACTACCAACGTTCAATCGGAGAGGTGGCCATGGCCGCGCTGCCGCCGCAGCTGCGCGAACTGACATCGCAGCAACTCGGTCGCAGGTTCGCTGCGACCGCCAAGCGCGCGGCCCAACAAGAGCCTACCCAGCGCGAATCGACCCCTGTGCTCACGCCGCAGCAGACCGATGTACTGGCGCGTGTGGAGGCGGGCGAAGGCCCTTTTCTTCTCTTCGGTGCGACCGGCAGCGGCAAGACCGAGGTGTATCTGCAAGCAGCCATGCGCGTGCTCACGCAGGACGCGGATGCACAGGTTTTGGTGATGGTGCCCGAGATCAATTTGACGCCGCAGTTGGAGGCGCGCTTTCGGGCGCGCTTCGAGCCGCTGTACGGAGCAGCCAGCGTTGTCAGCATGCACAGCGGCTTGAGTAACCCGCAGCGCTTGCGCAGTTGGCTGGCCGCGCACCAGGGGCCGGCGCGCATTGTCTTGGGCACCCGCATGGCGGTATTCGCGTCCATGCCCCATCTGCGCTTGATCGTGGTGGACGAGGAGCACGACCCCAGCTACAAAAGCAGCGAGGGTGCGCGCTACTCGGCGCGCGACTTGGCGCTGTACCGGGGCCGCTTGGACGGCGCAAAAGTGTTACTGGGATCGGCCACCCCTTCTCTGGAGAGTTGGCACCACAGCCGGGAGGTCTCAGAGGGTGGGCGCTACGAGCGCCTGCTGATGCCCAGCCGTGTGGGGCAGGGTGATTTGGCCTTGCCGTTACTGCGCCGCGTTGATATGACGCACCAGCCCAAAGGCGCTGTGTTCTCGCCGCCGCTGCTGGACGCGATGCGCCAGCGCATTAGCCGGGGCGAGCAGTGCCTGGTGTTTATCAACCGGCGCGGCTACGCCCCGGTATTGCATTGCGATGCCTGCGGCTGGAAGAGCGCCTGCAGCCATTGCAGCGCCTTTCGGGTTTTCCACAAAATCGACCGCACGCTGCGCTGCCACCATTGCGGGTTTACCGACAAGGTGCCCCGGGCTTGCCCGGATTGTGGCAATCTGGACATCGGTACCCAAGGGCGTGGTACGGAGTTGGTGGAGGAGCACATCCGCGAGCTTCTGGCTGACGTGCGCCGCCCTGGTTCGGAGAGCGCCCAGCACCCGGAGGGCGAACCGGTGCGTGTCGCCCGCATTGACGCCGACAGCACGCGCCTTAAAGGTGCGCTGCAAACCCAGATGGCGGCGGTGCATGACGGCCAGGTGGACATCCTGGTGGGCACCCAGATGATTGCCAAAGGCCATGACTTTCGCCGTGTGACCCTGGTGGCAGCCATCAACCCCGACGGTGCCTTGTATTCGGTGGACTACCGCGCGCCCGAGCGCTTGTTTAGCCTCTTGATGCAGGCCGCAGGGCGGGCCGGACGTGACGCCAGCATGGGTGCGCACAGCGAGGTCTGGATACAGACACACCAGCCCGGCCACCCGCTGTACGCCGCCTTGAAAAATTACGACTATCCGGCCTTTGCGCAGAGCCAGTTGCAAGAGCGCAGGCAGGCCGGTATGCCGCCCTTCAGTTTCCAGGCACTGGTGCGTGCCGAGGCCCGCACACAAGAAGCGGCACAGGCCTTTTTGGTGGCCGCCAGCGACGCCGCGCGCAGTGAAATGGCCGCTTGGGAGGGCTGGGGGGACGTTCTGCAATCGGTGTTTCTGTATTCCGCTGTGCCCATGGGCATGCAGCGTGTGGCCAATGTGGAGCGGGCGCAGATGCTGGTTGAGAGCGCCA
>Ga0214919_10007239_pt1 | contig 15018 bp, 6 predicted proteins | sample LL1503_MetaG_FD_177994 | JGI IMG/M metagenome (GOLD analysis project Ga0214919, IMG submission 177994) | Freshwater microbial communities from Lake Lanier, Atlanta, Georgia, United States - LL-1503 | ecosystem: Environmental > Aquatic > Freshwater > Lake | place: USA: Georgia | collected 2015-03-15 | reverse complement strand
CATGAGTAAGCTTTCCGCCTCATCCCGCCCCTACGCCCCGCCTCTTTGGTGGGTTCCCACCAGCTATCTCGCCATGGGCCTCATCTACGTCTTGGTTTCGGGTGTAGCCAATATCATGTTCAAGAACTTGGGGATGGACAACGCCAAGGCCGCTTTCTGGTCCAGCCTCTTCATCCTACCCTACACTATCAAACCCCTGTGGGCTCCCTTGGTAGAACTGGGCAAGACCAAGAAAGTTTTTGTCCTCGCTATGCAGTTCATTCTCGTTGGCCTAATCGTCGCCACCGCCTTCTCCGTCCGTATTGCAACCCCCGAAACCATGACCCCCATTTTTGTCCTGCTGGGACTGGCAGGAATTCTTGGAGCCACCCAGGATATCGCTACCGACGGGGTCTACGTCACCACCCTCGGACGGGCCGATCAAGCCAAGTACATCGGCCTCCAAAGCATGTGCTGGAATGCCGGCCCAATCCTCGCTAACGGGATCCTCATCCGGGCTAGTGGCATGTGGCAGACCTCAACCGGAAGTTGGAACACCTCTTGGATGTACGTCCTTTATGTCATCGCTGCTCTGATGGGTGCCCTCGCCGTCTACCATACCTATCTTCTTCCTCCAGGCGCTTCCACCATAGACACCCCACAAGGATGGAAGGAAAGTCTCCATACCTTTTTTGAGGCCTTCCACTCTTTCTTCCGCAAGAAAGATATCGTTCTCATGATCCTCTTCGCCTTCTTTTTTCGCTTCGGCTATGGATTCCTCGAAAAAATGGGCCCCCTCTTTATGATCGATTCCCGTGAAAACGGTGGATTGGGTCTAACCAACCAAGCCTTGGGAGATATCAACGGCACCTTCGGAACAGGCGCCTTCATGATCGGCTCCATCCTCGGAGGCATCTTCGTCGCCCGACGGGGACTCAAACAGAGCCTTTTTCTTCTCTGTCTTTGCCTCAATGTCCCCAACGTCATCTTTCTTTTTTTCAGTCTGGCCTGCCCCTCCTCCTATCCCCTCATTGCAACTTGTGTCAGCATCGAGAAGTTCTTCTGGGGCATGGGGGTGGTTGGTCTCTCTATCTATATGATGCAACAGATCGCCCCGGGGAAATATCGTACCGCCCACTATACCTTTGCCTCCGCCCTGATGGGGCTGAACATGATGCTGACGGGAATGGTCAGCGGAAAACTCCAGGAGTGGCTCGGCTACCGCAACTTCTTCATTGGAGTTCTCCTCGCCGCCATTCCATCCGTCCTTGTCACTCTCGCCGCACCCTTTCATCACAACGAAAGCAACTCTCAGGAAAATACCTAAACCTCGAAACCAATATCCCGAGCCAACACATGTCAACTTCCACCATCGAAATGTCAAAGCTGACTATTTCGATCTCACCCAACCATTTTAAAATGAATCATCTTGTCATGATTCCCTGCCCTTCCATTTCCCCGCACAATTCCCCTCGATCCCGTGGCTTCACCTTGGTCGAACTTCTTGTCGTCATCTCGATCATCGGTCTGCTGGCCGGTTTGGCTATCCCCGCGATTTCCTCTGGAATGAACAAAGCCAAAGAAAGCACAAAAATCACCAACCTGCGGGGGATTTATCAAGCGTGCATGCTTTGGTCTTCCGAAAACGATGGACGGGTTGTTCCTCCCATTGCCCCCCCCACTACATCTGGAGGGACTGGTGTAGGTTGGTCTAGCTTTTTGACCAACTACTTAGGCCAAGCCCGACCCACAACCCAGAAAAACAGAGATATCTTCGTGGACCCTTTTTTTAAGGGCTACAAGTCCACCGCATCATGGCTGCCCGGCTATGCGATGAACACCCGGCCTGCACTTCCGGCGGCCAATACCTACATCGCTTACTCTGGCGGATCTGGAACAATGAATGAAATGAGGATGCTCGCTCTGACCGACGCATACAAACGAGCCTTTATCATCGACTGTGATGGCTCTTACTCTTTCGACCCCCTAAATATGAAGATCGGTATTGGAGCCTTCGCCACCAACCGGCATGGCGGAGGTTTGGGAATGGTCATGATGTACGACGGCCATTTGGAAAAACTCAATATCGATCAAGCCTTCCTCAGCGCGAACGATCCCTCGAAACGATAAGTTTTCCCATTAGATCCAACCGACGAGACTCTCAACACAGTTCCAGATTCTGGGGTCTCACTCTAGAATCCCTTCAGCTTTCGCATCGCTACGATCGCCCCAGCCCATAGACCCATCCGTAGCGCACTTCAAAATTTGTCTCTCAGCGACCCCTCGAAATTGCTCGCCTCGCGCTCTCAATGCCAATTTTTCCCTCAAGTGGAGCAAGCATTCTAAACAGCCCGAGAGCTAGCGGAGCCACGAATATGACGTGAATCAGCTGAGTCGACAGAATCCGACCGTCCGAGCAAGCTCTACCATTACTTTCTGACTTGGAACCGCATAAACTTCCGCGGCCGTCCACTCTCCACTTCCTGTGTGAAACTTTTCACCGTCGTGTTAGCGACAGTTGAGGTGGCAACCGGTGTCGCAAGGTTAACATCCGTCCAAGGCCCGTTCAGGTCGTAGGAATACTGTCCGATAACGGTTAAGCTGTTATCGTCATTTCGGATATTTCCCGTAAGCGTGAGAGTAGTTCCGCTGATCGAAAACACAGGCGCCGCAGGGGTGGATGAGGGCCCCGTTCCTCCAAGAGCATAGTTCATCAGATTCTTAAGCCCGTTCGCCCCTAGATCGTTTTCCGATCCGGCGCTATACCCCAATCCGGTGAATGTGCTTCCAGCCGTTCCCACAATCACCAACTTCAGATTGGGACTATTGATCAAAGTGGCCGATTGCGTGGAAGCTAATCCTGCGACAATGGGTGTTTCGTACGAGCTCAGGTTGGCCAGCGGGCCGGGCAACAGTTCATACGACCCGGCCGTCGTGCTGGTCAGACCGCTGACCGCCACCGTATTCGTTGTGATCGACGCCACCCGGGTCGCATTGGTGACAACCAGGCTACCCCCAGTCACTGTGGTCGTGTTGGTATAAGTAAGAGCTCCCGTCAGCGTCAGTACCCCAGAACCATTTTTCTCCAGAGTTCCTCTTCCTGCGATCGACCCCCCAAACGTTGCGTCACCTCCCTGATTCAGGATCAGAGCCGTGGTATTGGTATAGCCCAGATTGTTGGTATCCGTCGTACCGATCAAAATATTACCACGTACGCTGGAGGCATTCCCCTCCAATGTGCCGTTGGCGACAAAGGTGTTTCCTGTGTAGGTGTTCGCCCCCGTCAAGATTAGCTTCCCAGCTCCGTCCTTTTGCAGATCCCCCGCTTGGCCGCTGACATCTGAAATCACGCCCTGAATCGTCATGGTTGCATTCGTGCTGACGCTGATTTTGGGTGCGTATGCACTGGTCCAGTCCGCCCCAGCCATGAAAGCAGTGGGATTGCTGGCTGCACCCAATTGGAAACCGGAGTTTGCATCGAAGTTGAAGGTGTTGGTGGCGGTGTCTGTGTTCAAACCTGATGCTGTGGAAAGAACCACGAAGTTGGCTATCGCCGAGGAGGGTTGCGCCCCCAGGGAACTAACGGTGGAAAACTTCAGGGCGGTATTCGTCCCCACAACGGTGCCCCCTGCATAGGTGTTGGTCCCCGTCAGCCAGAACTGGGATGTGCCGTTAGCCGCATTGGTACTCGGACTCGACTGCAGGCTCAGCCCACCATTGCTGATCGTACCCATGATCTTCAGATCCCCATCGGGCGACCCATAACGGGTGATGACACGATTGGAACCAGCCAGGTTGATCGAAGAGTTGGTCGTTATGATGAAGAAGCTGCCGTACATATCGACGCCAAAGCCCCCGTTGGCGGTGATGGCGTTGGCGAATGACGCAGCGCCCGCCTTCGTCAAAATTCTTCCACCGTTAATCGTCATGGCGCTTGTCCCAAACGCCTTATCCGCTCCGTAGCCCAGGCTGCCCGCCTCCAGAATTACGCCCCCCGGGATACCGTTGTTTGCTTTATTCAGCCACTGGGTTCCCTCGCCAGACTTCCTGAGGGTAAAGGTGCCTGTTCCGGAGATTCCACCATAAAATGAGTTGGTGGTGCCGGCTGGGCTGCTGATCCCCAGTTCTCCATTGGAGTAGGAAGTGAACGAAACTGCGGTGTCGTTTGTGCTTTCGGAGTTTAATCCAGCCACGGTGTTGGTTCTCCCGCTCAGAGCAAGCTGGGTGGTGGCGGTGGAGTTGGACTTAAACGTAACCACACCGGTTCCTAGCGAACCGTTGGCGTTTGCGGTCACTTTCATGTCCTTGATGTTCAGCCCCCCGTCAAACGTATTGGCAGAATTAAATTGGACATTATTGGTCAACGTGGAATTGGCCCCAATCAAGGTTAATGAGGCTCCAGGCCCGCTGATCGGTGCGTTAAATACCCACGTGCTATTGTTCGTGCCCGCCAGCGAGATTGTACGCGCTCCAACGATGGATGCCACGTTGGTCACAGACTGGATGTTCAACGTTCCATAGTTGCTATCTCCCAAGGTAAAATCCCCTTGAATGACCAGATTGGTAAATGACAGGGTCACGGCGGAAGACCCGCTGGCAGACAATGTCCCGCCATTGACGGTAACCGTTCCCGCCCCCAAAGCGTTGTAGTTGGCCGCACGCACCGACCCAGCATTCAGGGTAAATCCACCACTATACGTACTGGTGGTGTTGCTCATCACCAGTGAACCTGCCCCGTTTTTGATATACCCCACGCTCCAATCGTTGGCCTGGGCGGTGACATAATTTGCATTCGTCCCGATATTCATCGTGATTACACCGCTGTTCGAGGAAACCCCTTGGATTGTGGCTCCGGCCGCAACGTTTGCGGTTACCCCATCATTGACCGTGATGGAACTGACCTGATTGGTTCCGCTTCCCCCCGTTACAGTGCTGTTCGTCCAGAAGACCGCATTGTTGCTGTTGACCCAAGCCGCTCCGGATGAAGCACCCGCTGTAGCCGTCCAATCCGTGCCCGAGCTGGTGCTCCAGACACCGTTTCCATCAAAATATTGAACCCCGGCTTGGGCAGAGGGAACCACATTGACCAAGACCGAAACCGTCGCCGAAGTGGAGGTTGTCACACCCAAGGTGTAAGAGGAGCTGGTTGAAATGGTTTGGGCCAATCTCAAGGTCCCTGTTGTAGAATCGATGCTAAAGATCCCGCCGCCGTTCCCCGATACAATCGCCCAGGTGCCGGTGGACTGGCCAGTGAGCGTTCCCACCACGGCCCCGCTTGTAGCACTGCTCAGCGGAAGGAAGAAGATTTGTCCCGCATCGACCGTCGGATCCCCCGCAGGTGCCTGAACTTGGACCGTGCTAGTCCCAGCAATCCAAGTAGCAGTTTGCCCCGCCGAAAGACCCGTCGGGGTCGACAAAGTCTGACTCCCGGTAAAAGAACCAGGATAAATTTTGTAATTACCGGGCGCGACCGTCCCAGTAAAAGCCATCGAGATGGTGCTCGGCGAAACTGTCGCCGTCCAGTTGGTGCCAGTCGTGACCAGACTTCCCTGACTTACCGTAGTCGTCCCTGAATAGTTGGCTTTTTGGAGCGTCGTTGTTCCCGAACCATTCTGGGTAAAGCCCCCGCTACCCGCCAACGGATTGGAGATCGTGGTCGTTCCCCCTGTCACCACAAAGCCGGTGCTCGCTGTCAAGGTGTTGGTGGTGCCGGAAAGACTTCCCCCTGCAAAGGTAAAGGTGGCAAAAGTGGGATTATAAGTACCCAAGGCCAGGGTTCCGCCCCGAAGCTCAAACGAGTTGCTGGCGCTACCCAAGGCACTCGCATTGCCTAGGGTCAAAGTCCCGGCCGAAACAATGTTGGTCACCCCCGCCCCGCCAAAGGTGTTGGCGGCGCTAAGTGTGAAATTCCCCCCCCCACTGCTTTTGTTTAAGCCACCCGTGCCCGCCAAAACATAGCCGTTCGCTATGTCCACTGTGTTGGTCAGCGTATAGCTGGCGGCGGTAAGGGAACTTCCAGCAGTACCTGCTAGCGTGCCATCTCCCCAAGTCACGTTCGCAAACGTCAGATTCAGAAGCGCCCCGAAGTTAAGTATTCCACCTCGCAAATAAAGATCGTTGGAAGACGGCACGTTACCAGAATTGTTAAAATTAACTCTACCGGCGTCGATTCTAAGACCGCCCGTAAAGGTATTGATTGTGCTTTGAAAATTGAGCTGCCCTAGACCCGTTTTTGTCAACCCGTTCGATCCGGCAAAGGTTCCGCTACCCAGCTTAATTAACCCAGTTGAGGAGCTAATGTTAACGGTAGGATTAACTCCGACCAATATCCCTGCGTTAATGGCAGCACCACTAATTGTTAATCCAGCCACAGATTCACTACTGTCCCACCTAATCCCATTCATATAAGGGGCATTAACACCACTGGCAAAATTGTTTGTCCAACCAGTGGTTGTGTTGGTCCATATCATGGTGTTGGTGAGACCGTTCACCGCAGTCCAAGCACTACTGTTATTATAATAACCGATGGCCGCAGCATTTGCGGTCACGCCATTACTATTAATGCCTATATCGGCCGCATCTGCCTTCGACGCCACGACTAAGATTAGAGAGGCAACCAACCCTGAAGTGGTAAAATTGCGAACAATCTTACCCATCCCAACAAGACTAAGCTCCCGAGTCGGTGTACTTTTTTGCATGTAAATCAATTTGCTTATAGCCTTTTAATTATCAAGGGTGGTTTTGCGACACCTTACTCCCTGAATTAGCATCACCAGGAAATTTTGCCTGTTTTTAGGCCATATTATATATCTATATAACACTACTGGTTAGTTACTTGCGTTATCAATGAATTTTGGTAGAAAATCTTTCAGATCGACCAGGAAGTCAATTATCGACATGCAAAAGCCATTTTCAGCCATCTTGCAAAAAACGCATTTTGCGTAATCGAAGAACAGTTTTGCCGAAAACAGATCGTATCTAGCCTATAGTCATCTACTTAATAATTAAATCTAACTTGGGTACTGTTTATCATAACCCCGCTATACCTGCCCGACTTAAGGGAATCTATAGACTTTCAGAGCCACATGCCTATCTAAAGCTTTTTTGAATCTGGGACTCAGCTTCAACCGCACTGATGTGAGCCCAAGTTTAGTTTGCTAAATTTAAAGGCAGAATCTTTTGTCTTTGCGGACGAATCTATCCACTTCTTTTTTATCTATCCCGACGTCGGAACCTACGCAGGATAAGCAGCGAACCCAGTCCGATCCCCATCAAAGAGGCAGCCGAAGGTTCAGGAACAGCCATCAAGTTGAGAGTGGTAAGACCACCCGCACTTCCCACTAAGACCTTAAAATCGCCATTGGGGCTGGATGAGGCGTTAGGCAGTGAGGTGATGCCAGATGTAGTGATGTTGAAGAGGTTGGTAACATCAGCCCCAACAGTCGAACTAAACCCAGACACGCTCGCCGCTTGCGCGAATACATAGCTATAGGAATCCGTGCCGCTCCATCCCGCGAATCCAGAATCACCTGTGACCACCAAATTCCATCTATTCTCACTCGTCACCCCACTCATATCCAGAAGCCCGGTCACGCTCAAGAGATCCCAGTTCGTTCCAGCAGTCCCAGTTACGCTCGATATCTCCCAGCTGTAGGTCGAGCCACCATCAATGGTTGCTGAGGACGCAGTTAAAAGTCCTGGGCTGTTTCCTGGCCGAAGAGAGCTACCACTTTTCAGATTCACACCACCGACGTTGCCCGACCCACCCAAGCTTCCTCCGGTATTTACTGTTATGGCGCCAGCAGCACCATTCACATTGAGCAACCCACCATTCACCACGGCAGAGCTAGACGCAATGGACCCATTTGTACCTACGAGCAGTGTACCCTGACTTACCGTAGTAGCCCCCGAATAGGCATTGGTTCGACTCAAAGTCGTTGTCCCCGAACCATTCTGCGTAAAGCCCCCGCTCCCCGCCAATCGATTAGAGATCGTCAGCGTCCCCCCTGTCACCACAAAGCCGCTGTCCGCCGTCAAGATGTTGGTCGTGCCGCCGGAAAGGTTTCCACCCGCAAAGGTGAAGGTAGAAAACGTCGGACTAATATTGCTTACGTTCAGGGTTCCTCCGGTCCGAAGTTCAAACGAGTTACTGGTGTTACCCAAGGCACTCGCATTGCCGAGGGTCAAAGTCCCGGCCGAAACAGTGTTGGTGACCCCCGCCCCGCCAAAAGTGTTCGTACCACTAAGCACAAAATTTCCCGCACCACTGCTTTTGTTCAACCCACCCGCCCCCGCCAAAACAAAGCCGTTTGTTATGTTGGCTGTGTTGGTCAATGTATAGCTGGCGGCGGTTAGCGAACTTCCCGCACCTCCAGTTAGCGTGCCATCACCCCATTGAACATTGGCAAAAGTAAGGTTCAGATTAGTTGCACCAAAATTTACCGATCCACCTTTCAGATCAAGATTATTAGAAGTGGGTATATTGTTTGATGAACCAAAATTAACTCGACCTGCCTCAATCGTCAGCCCACCCGTAAAGGTATTAAATGAACTTTGAAGATTAAGCTGGCCTGCACCTGTCTTGGTCAATCCGTTCGTTCCAGCAAAACTTCCGTTGACTTTAATTAGACCAGTCGCCGAGCCAACATTCACAAAGGGATTTGCCCCGACAAGCGTTCCTACGTTGGTGGCTGCATAAGTTCCACCGATGACCAACCCATTCACAGATTCACTGCTGCCCCAGTTGATGCCGTTAAAATTAGGGGCACCTCCCGCAGGCGAGGCAAAATAGTTCGTCCAGGCAGTGGTTGTGTTGGTCCAAGTAATCGTGTTCGTTAGGCCCTTGGTAGAATTAAAAGCGTTTGTATTGATCGTGCTGTTGATAGGTGAATTGTTCGCGCCCGTAAGCGTAATTTCGGCCGCACCTGCCTTTGAAATCACGAGCAAGATAAGAAAGGCGACCAACCATGAAGTGGTAAAATTACGGGCAAACATGCGCATCCCAACAATCCAAATCCCTGTATTTTGGATAAACTGCTTCACCCGGCCAATTTGCTAGTAGCATTTTAGTTATCAAGGGTGGTTTTGCGACACCTTGCTCCCTGAATTAACATGACAGGCACTTTGCATTTTTTATGACCTAAATATAATATTTGTTTCATACTACTTTATAGGGCTTTACAGCGTTTATCTGTTTAATTTCTAACTTTATCAAATAATCTAAAGGTCAAGGATCGACATGATAATGTCACTTTTGGCTATTAAACAAAATGGCATAGCATTCCAAAAAAGATGCAATTTTCAAAGAATCGGTAAAATCAATTTACGCATTGGAACAGATATTTTGGACAAGATTCACCATCAGAAGATCAGATTGAGCCATTCCTAAGAAAAGTCCCTCCTTTTAGGGTTCGATGTCGTGACATTCAGGGGCACAAAAAAGGTCAAAAAAAGAACCACCAGAAATCCTTCTTCAATTCCTGCTTCTCCGACCTTCAATCGATCGGTTGCCTTGGCTCTGCAGTTCATCAGGAACCATTTTCGGGAACCGATCCAAGTACAGGATGTAGCACAACACGTCGGTCTTTCACGGCGGGCGCTGGAGCGCCGGTTTCTCATCTGCCTGAAAAGTAGCCCGGCCAAGGAAATCTGGAAGGCACGCATCACGAAGGCCAAGGGTCTTTTGCAAAATAGCACGTGCTTGATTGCCGATGTGGCGAAGGAATCCGGATTCGCCTCCTTAGAATATTTCCGGACTTTTTTTCGTTCCAAAACCGGGCTCACTCCCAAGAAGTACCGGGTTCAATCGATGATCGGAAAAATTCCTCCTATCGATTCGGCATCTCGCTAAACGGCTTTGCCGAAAGAACGAAAATCTGTTCCTTGTCGTATTCTCTAGGTAGTAATGCCCGAAATTAGTTCCATAATGTTGATGTGGACACCGTTGATCCCATGAACGACCGATTCCTCTCGAAATCCTTGTCCCTTTTTCGACCTGTATGGTGGATGCAATTCTGTCGCACACTGATTTTTCTCGGGCTTTTGTTTTGCCCTGTCGGAATTGGACACGCCGTCACCTATGTGGTCTCCCCTTCCGGAAACGACACCGCGAATGGCTCCCTCGGAGCCCCCTTCTTATCCGTCACAAAGGCCATCGCGGTCGCCCAACCAGGGGACTCGATCCAGTTGCGTGCGGGCACCTATAGGGAAACCATTGCTCCCGTCCGCAGCGGAACAGCCACCAACCCCATCACCATCGAATCCTACAACGGTGAGACCGCCATCATCTCCGCCTGCGATCTTGTCCCCGGCCCCTGGACTACCGGGACAAACAACATCTACAGCAGCCCGGTTTCAGGATCGCTCCCTGTGCTTTTCTGGAATCCGCCAGCCACCTCCACCTTCGGATCCAAGTTCGCAGAATTTGGAGGAAACCTTCTGGGCACCCTTTTTAATGAAAGCGGATCGACTACCAGGTCGATGACCAGCATCAACCCCAGCGCCTCGTGGAACTTCTTCACGCAGGCCGTCACCTGGAAAGTTCGCGGGCTGAACATCACAACAACAGCTCTGCCTACCGGAAACGCCTACCTATGGTTCAGCATATTTTCTCCCCAGACATCTGCAGGTGCAATGGCTACGAGTGCCTATGCCGCAAACGACGGTGTCACAGTCCGATTTGACGGAAACGGCCTGATCAGCCTCTACGCAAAGAAAGATACCGACAGCAATCTGGGAACGTTATTAAAAAGCACGAGTACCGGCACCATTAATGGATTCGATCTGACCCTCGGACCGTCATCGGGAACCAACGTACCTTATACGTTCGTGATCAAAAAAGTGAGCGGTGGGGATGTAACCTACACGGGGAACTGGGCAGTCACGCAAGCGGAGTGGAGCGATGGCGGGGACGGAAGCAAATCCCAACTACAGATCTTTGCCCAAGAAAATTCAAGTGTGGTGGATTCAGCCCAGAAATTCACTTTCACCGTCGGTTCCTATGGGGTGTATACCGGAGCAACGACGATTCTGCGCGATGAGTTCAGTGAAAATGATCTTGCCACAGTGAATGAGTTTCCCAGCGCATCTCAAAGTAGCTTGGTTACTTCGGGCTACGATCAGGTCTTTGTCGATGGGGTCATGCAGCACGAGGCGCGCACCCCCAACTTTGGAACGGGAGACCTCCTTCATCCTGCGACTGCCAGCGTGACCGTCGCCAGCGCTTCGGCCACGACAAACCCGAACACGATCACCTCCTCCAGCTTCAATGGCAAAACAGCAGATTTTTACAAGAATGCCCGCTTTTTTGGTTCAGTTGGCGTTGCTTGGGCCTGGCAGGGGGCTGTCGTCTCAAGCAGTTCGGGATCCGTACTCACAGTGAATCCATCTACAAAAACTAGCTTGTGGTGGCCGGATTATGATGGCACCACCAACCTCAGCGACACTGGCCAAGGTTTTGTTTATGGAACACTCAACCTTCTCGACGCGGATGGTGAGTGGTATTTGAACCCTGCGACCTCAACTCTCTCCCTACGGATTAGTGGAGGGGGCAGTCCGTCTGGTCATACGGTCGAAATGAAACGGCGAAACTGGTGCATCAGCATCAACGACTACGACTACATCATCGTCCGAGGAATACAAACGCACGGCGGGGCGATTCTTTTGGAAGGAATCGGCAATCAGTTGGTCAACTGTGACGCACGCTATCTGAGCCATTTCCTGACATTCAAAACCGGTTTTGATCGTTATGGCGACCAAACGGCGGGAGGAGGCGTGGTTCTGGGAGGCAGCAACTGTACGGTGCAAAATTGCACAATCTCAGACACCGCCGGTCCAGCCATCTACTCAGAGGGAAGTGACCACCGAATCCTTCGCAACACGATCTTTCGTTCCGACTACGCCGGGACTTTTGGCGGGGCAGTCAATTTAGAGGGAGAACGCGAGATCGTTGCTTTCAACACCATTTCTAACACGGGGCGGGACGTGATCCGGCTGGCGGGAACCGGAGAAACTGTGATGTTCAACGATCTCTCGGGATCAGGCGTAAATTGTGACGATGTGGGCATCCTCTACAGCTCGTGGACGGACAGCATGAACATCACCAGCGGCAAGGGGTCCCGAATCGCCTACAATTGGGTTCATGACGGCACGGCAACCGCCTCGCACAACATGGGAATCTACCTGGATAACGGCACGCAGAACTTTCAGGTGGATCACAACGTGGTCTGGAATCTGAGCTCAACGGGTGGCGCGGCAGTCAGCATCAACGGCATTCGTTTGAACTCCCCTGCGGATGGCCATGCTGTCTATCACAACACTTTATTCAATTGCGACACGTATAACAACGACACTTACAGTAATTTCAACCCTGCTACGACCCCATCCAAATATCCTTACTGGACATCGGCTACGCATCATCTGTTTTATACCGCAAAGAACAACCTAGTTTTAACAGACTCCGGGGCATCTCTGGAAAATGTGGCATCCAAAGACTTTCGCCCAAAGGCAGAAACCTCCGCTGTTGATCCTACTTCGGTTAGCAATACCGCGACTTTCACTGCAACGAAGGCTGGCCGTTATTTGAACAATGCGTTTACCTATAGTTGCGATTCGAGTACTGCCTTCACCTATCTCGAGACACTGGGAAATGGATTGGCATTAGCGGGAGTCAACAACTGGGTCACGGATGGGAAACCGGATAACGGGGCCTACGAACGCGGGATTGCTTCTTGGACCGCCGGCGTGACTGGTTGGGATGGAATAAAAATGGACTCACCTGCTGTTGGAGTGCGGAGCGTCACACTACAGGGGGTAAGGATCGCAACAGATTTGCGCTCCACCCAAACACGTATTTATTACGGAACCTTCGATGGGGGAACGGTGGCGACCAATTGGTCCAACACACAGGATCTTGGAACGGCCACGCCCGCAGACGTTCTCTCCACCTACCGCCCTTCCCTCACTGGTTTGGAAGGAGGTCAAATGTACTATGCACGTCTGCGGGCAACCGATGCGAACGGAGACACATGGAGCGATGTCCAGAGCTTTACGACGTACCAGAGTTACGAAGGATATCGAACCAAGTTCAACCTTCCTGGATCGGCCCCTTCAGCCACCACAGATTGGGATGGGGATAGTTCTCCAGACCTTTTGGAATATGCCTTTGAAACGAATCCATCCTCAGCCTCAGATGTCTATTTGCCTGCGGTCACGATCGGCTCTTCTTCATACTTGGAATTCACCTACCACAAGAATCTCAGTGCCTCGGATCTGACCTATACGTTGCAATCTTCCACCGATTTGATTTCGTGGAATCAGGTTGTTTCCGATCCTGCGAACGTAACCCAAACATCCTTGCCAGGAACCAACCTTCAGGAAATAAAAGTAAAAGTCCCCACCTCCACTACCCCATCGCGACTATTTCTGCGGATTCAGGTGACCAAGCATTAATCGTTTCCAATGACCACCTCGTTCAAGTAGGCATTCAAGTAAACGGGGTTATTCATTAATTCAAAATATCTCTAAGGCAAACTCACATAATTCCTTACACAAATATTTTAAGTTATTGAGGCAAGTTAAGCCGTATCAATTATCAACTTGGCCTAATATTCCAAAACCGGGATGCCTCGGCTTTGGTGACTGCTTGGAAATAGTGTTTTTTAACCATGGCCGGAGAGTTCCCCATTTCCTCCGCGACTTGATATACATTCTTAATGTCAGCCATTCGATAGGAGCCAAAAGAGTGGCGACAGCCGTTGTGCTTCCAATCTACCCCTGCCCTTTGAGCCAATAATTCCTGCCGAGTTTGCATATTTGAATTTGGCACGATTCGACCGCTTTTCGGCACACCTGTCTTTTCCAAGTAAGCCGCCAAGGCAGGAAGAATCGGCACAATTCTTCGCCCCAGCTGTTTTTTGGATCCGGCGGCCTTCACTTCGATGTGCGCCTCGTCTGGATCCGGATGTGGACGCACTTGCGACCAGTCCATCCGACAGATCTCACAGGTTCGGATTCCTGAAAAAAGGGCGATGGCAAAAAAGGGTAATTCCTCGGGAAATGCTTTATCCAAAAGTCGCTTGGCTTCATCGGGAGTCCAAATCTGAACCTCTCCAGGCGTTTCCACGTCGAAAGGAAGCTTTTGCGCGACTGACTTCTCGGTCTCCGAGATGTATTTGCCCTTGGCGTAGTTGAATAGCTGAACAAGAAAACGGATTTTATTGTTTCGGGTTCTCCCCTTCCAGGTCCTGAGAAGGTTTTCCAAATCTCCCACCGTCACTGCAATCATTGGCTTTTCCAGTTTCTTCAGAGCCGAGTTCAGCAGGAAATTCCTCAGGCTCTTGATCCATGTATGCCCTTTCCCCCGAGCCTTCTTTTCTTCAATCAAGGCGTGGGCGGCCTCAATCATGGAAGCATCCTTGAGTTTACCCACCCGCTCCAGATGGGTCTGAACAAAGCCAGAAACGCTTTTGCCTTCGATTAGCTTGTGAGCTTCGGCGTACTCCCGGGCGGCGTGCTCCAAGCTGACCCCAAGGCCCGCAATCGCGAGGCGGGCCCGGTTGAGGTCCTGCAGATCCGACTCGTCAGTATTTGCCACTTGCACCTTGCCTGCCCGAAGATTGCCAGCGATGCGACGGGCTTCCTCTTTGGCCCGGTTATAATCCACAAAAAACTTTCGGACTCTTTGCCTTCCCTGCCAGTAAACGACTCTGTACCCAGAGCGGATCGGGTTTTTGTCGTGATAAATGAGAATCTTTACCGAGCCATCTCCGACTACCTCGGGCTTACCGTGGGCCGGCTTTTTTGAGCCGACTTTAAATGCTGGGAATGCCTGTTTTGGATCCTCCATAGGAAGAAATCTGTCCACTAAATGACCACTAAGCAACAAAATAAATGTAAATACCTATAAATCAATGTGGAGGCGGTGGGAGTTGAACCCACGTCTTCAAACCAGATACCACCCGCATCTACAAGCTTGTTGGCAGCTTGATTGTCGGGAGTCCGGTTGCCCTGCCACTGGCCCGTACTCCGTAGCATCCACGT
>Ga0214919_10007238_pt1 | contig 15018 bp, 14 predicted proteins | sample LL1503_MetaG_FD_177994 | JGI IMG/M metagenome (GOLD analysis project Ga0214919, IMG submission 177994) | Freshwater microbial communities from Lake Lanier, Atlanta, Georgia, United States - LL-1503 | ecosystem: Environmental > Aquatic > Freshwater > Lake | place: USA: Georgia | collected... | reverse complement strand
CATTTCTTAAAAATGACATCAAACTTCTGAAAAGAAACAAACGATCAAGAACAACGGTTATTATGAGTTTTCTTTTCATTTTCTATGGATTACTTTTTTTTACAAATTCGATTGAAGCCTATAATAATCCTGCTATGCATGTGTTTGCTGGCATCTTTGTTTCTGGAGGATTTTTGTTCACTTTCGGGCAATTCATCCCGAGTTGGGACAGTGCCTATTATCAACTATTGATGAGTCAAAACATCAGTTATCGTCAGTATTTAACTTCAAAATGGTGGTTGATGGTTATTGGCACTATAATTTCTACCATCATAGCTTCTTTCTACTTGTATTTTGGTTGGCAAACTTATATGTTGATAGTAGTTGGAGCTATTTACAATATTGGTGTGAATTCTCATTTGGTAATGCTTGGTGGGGCCTATGTAAAAATGCCAATTGATTTAACCATGGCTAACAAAGCATTTGGCGATAAACAAGCATTTAACTTGAAAACGATGTTAATCTCTTTACCAAAATTACTTGTGCCAATGGGTTTATATGCTGCAGGATATTATTTGTTTTCCGCTAATATTGGATTTTTATTTGTGGCTTTAGCTGGAGTTTTGGGATTTGCACTGAGAGATATGGTTTTTACTAAAATTGAAAAAATTTACAAAACCGAAAAATACGCCACAATAGCGGCTTACAAACAAAAGAATTAAAAGTAAATCAATCACAAACAATAAATACTTTCAAAATGATACAAGTAACTAATTTAACCAAAAAATATATTGCAGGAGTAAGCGTTTTAAACATTTCAAACTTGGAAATACCAAAAGGGCAGAGCTTTGGTTTAGTAGGAAACAATGGCGCTGGAAAAACCACTTTTTTTAGTTTGCTTCTGGATTTAATTCAGCCAAGTTCAGGACATATTGTAAACAATGGCGTTCAAGTCAATACCAGTGAAGCTTGGAAACCCTTTACAGCAGCTTTTATCGACGAGAGTTTTTTAATAGGATATTTAACCGCCGAAGAATACTTCTATTTCATTGGTGATTTACGAGGACAAAATAAAGCCGATGTTGATTCTTTATTGACCAAACACGAAGAATTCTTTAACGGAGAAATCTTGAAAAGCAAAAAATACCTCAGAGACTTATCCAAAGGAAATATGAAAAAAGTGGGCATTATAGCCACTTTAATCGGAAACCCTGAAGTAGTTATTCTTGACGAGCCGTTTGCCAATTTGGACCCAACCACTGTAAATCGTTTGAAAAAAATAATCAAAGAATTAGCTGATAATCCTGAAGTTACTGTTTTGGTTTCTAGTCACGATTTGGTTCATACTGTTGAGGTTTGCGACAGAATTGTTGCACTAAATAAAGGAGAAATAGTAAAAGACATTCAAACATCTCCAGAAACTCTAAAAGAGTTAGAAGCGTTTTTTGCAGTGTAATTTTTTGCTATAACAAAAAGAAACGTACTTTTACCAGTCAGTTATACTATTTATAACATTTTCACGTTATAATAAAAACGTTTTGCTTTGAAAGCTAATATTATTAAATATTTTATTTTTTCGGGATTTCTTATTTTTTTGATAGCATGTTCTACCAAAAGAAACTCCTTTCTTTCAAGAAACTCCCATGCTCTTAGCACAAAATATAATATTTTATACAATGGAGGAATTGCCTTAGACAAAGGAATTCAGGAAGTGATTTCACAAAATAAAGATAATTTTTGGGAAATTCTTCCTGTGGAAAGAATGCAGATTGGCGAAGATAAAATACTTCCTAAAGAAAATAAAAACGCCAACTTTGAAAGAGCTGAAACTAAAGCAACAAAAGCCATTCAAAAGCACTCCATGAATATTCAGGGTTCAGAAAAAAACCCGCAGATGGACGAATCTTATTTACTTTTGGGAAAATCTAGGTATTATGATCAACGATTTTTACCTGCTCTAGAAGCTTTTAATTATGTGTTATATAAATACCCAAAGAGCGATAAAATATATCAAGTAAAAATTTGGAGAGAAAAGACCAATATGCGATTAGAAAACGACGCTTTGGCTGTAAATAATCTCAATAAATTATTAAAAGAAATAAAATTCAAAGATCAAATTTTTGCTGATGCTAATGCGACTCTAGCTCAAGCTTTTCTTAATCTTGAAGAAAAAGATAGTGCTGTTGCTAAAATTAAAATTGCTACAGAATTTACAAAATCTAATGAAGAAAAAGCTAGATACAGATATATATTGGCTCAGCTTTATGAAAAAATGGGTTATAAAGATAGCGCCTATACCGCCTATCAATCTGTGATTGATATGAATAGAAAATCGGCTAGACAATATGTTATTCATGCTCATGCCAGACAAGCTAGCCAGTTTGATTATGAAAAAGGAGATACCATAGCTTTCCTAAAAAAATTTACTGATTTAATTGCCGATAGAGAAAACCGTCCTTATCTGGATGTTTTACATCATCAGTTGGCTTTGTTTTATGAAAAAAGTAATAATCCTACCGTAGCTAAAAAGAATTATAATCTTTCCCTAAAAAAGAAAACACAAGACAGTTATCTTGTTGCATCAAATTATAGAAACTTAGCAGACCTTTATTTTATTGACTCTAAATTTGTTATGGCTGGGAAATATTATGACAGTACTTTAGTGAATTTAAAACCAAGAACGAGAGAGTTAAATTTGATTAAAAAGAAAAGAGAAAATCTTGAAGATGTTATTAAATACGAAGGTATAGCTCAGCAAAATGACAGCATTATTTCTTTGTATAATATGGATTTAAATGGCAAAAATGCATACTTCGACAAGTACATTGTTAAACTGAAAAAAGAGGAAGAAGCCTCAAAAAAATTAGCTGATAAAGCTGCAATAATTAAAGAAAACCAAAACAGAAACGAGGGCAATATTGACTCTGGTGATAAACCATCTGGCAAATCAGTAAACAGCAAACCACCCAATTTAGGCAATATGCCTTCAAATGGAACTCAAAGCACATTTTATTTTTATAACCCTACTACAGTAGCTTTTGGTCAAAAAGAATTCATAAAAAATTGGGGAAAAAGAACGCTTCAAGACAATTGGCGTGTAGCTTCATTGACAAAGAAAACCACAGAAAAAGAAGAAAATAATAATGATAAAAATGAATCAGACAAATACTCTAAAGATAGTATTGCAATAGATGAAAAATTTACACCCGATTTTTATATAAAACAATTACCAACCTCACAAACCGTTATTGACAGTTTGAGTAAGGAAAGAAATTTTGCCTATTATCAATTAGGAGTTATTTATAAAGAAAAATTCAAAGAATATCAACTAGGAATAGATAGATTTGAAAAACTGTTGGCAAATAATCCTGAACAAAGATTGGTTTTACCATCAATGTATAATTTGTACAAGCTTTATGAAATTTTAAACAAAACCAAAGCAGAGCAAATGAAAGCTAGAATAATTAATGAATACCCAGATTCTAGATATGCTCAGATATTAACAAATCCAAATACAGACATAGTAGATTCAAGCGATTCGCCAAAAGTTGTTTATGAAAACATTTATAAACAATATCAAAACCGAGAATTTAAAACAGTATTATTAAACACTGAAATAGCTATAGACAGGTTTACAGGTGATGAGATTGTTCCTAAATTTGAATTATTAAAAGCTAATATTGTTGGAAAACTAAGTGGATTATTAGAATATAGCAAAGCTTTAAATTTTGTTGCACTCAATTACCCAAATAGTGAAGAAGGTAAAAAGGCAGAAAAATTATTATCAGTTGATTTGCCTAAACTTGAAGCATTAAAACTTTCTAGAGCCAATTCTAAAAATTGGAAAATTCTTTATGCTACTAAAGACTTTGAAGATAAAAACACGAAATTGCTACGTAAAAAGATTGATAAATTCATTAAAGATAGAGGTTTAAGTAAACTTTCGGTTTCGCTAGATATTTATACTATGACCGATAATTTTATAGTTATCCATGGAATAAATTCTAAAGATTTAGCTCAAGGAATCACTTCAGTTTTAAAAGATTATAAGGATTATAAAGTTGTTGAAACACCCATTATTATTTCAACAGAGAATTACACTATAGTTCAGATTAAAAAGAATATTGATGATTATTTAGCAGGGAATCTTGAAGACAATCCACCCCCACCAAACTGGGATGGAACAATTGAAAAAGCACCAGTAGCTCAACAACCAAAACCTGATGAAATTAATGAACAACAACAGCCAAATACTCAAGAAAATAATCCACTTGATGGAAAACTTCCCGCGCGAGCTAAGGAAAAAGAATTTGGCGTGCCTACTTCTATTCAAGTCGAAAAATTAGGTAAGAAAGGATAAATATATGTTTGAAAAAAGTTCAAAATCATATACAGATTTACTAGGTAAAACAAACAGAATTGTTGAAGGAACTACTATCAACGGAGATATTGTTTCGCCTGCAGATTTTCGCTTGGATGGACATTTGATTGGAAATTTTGAATCAAAAGGTAAAATTGTAATCGGACCCGCAGGAAGCGTTAAAGGCGATATTATTTGCAAAAATGCAGATATCGAGGGAAAATTTGATGGCAAAATACAAGTCCAAGAAATACTTAATATAAAATCAAAAGCACACATAAAAGGCGAAGTTGTTTGTGGAAAACTTTCCGTTGAACCTGGAGCAGAATTCAGCGCTTCCTGTGTGATGAAACCTCATGTGAAAAGCATGATTAATAATGGAAAATCAACAGAAGAAAAAACAGCGTAACAAATGGTTGGCGCTTATTAACATTCCAATTCAAATGGGTGTTATAATTTTTCTGTTTTCCAGTCTTGGCGATTGGCTAGATTTAAAGTATCCCAATAAAAACAATATTTTTGTTAAAATTTCAACATTAGTTGGAGTTGCTATTGCATTTTATAATATCAATCGTCAGTTAAAAGAAATCAATAATTTAGACAATGAATAATTTTAGTTTGGAAAAAATTAAATCAATTTTTACAATTTTGCTATTAGGAATAATAGGTTTTGCCATCCATAAATTATTGTTTTATTTCTTTGTTCCAATTACGTATGAAGCTGATTTTATTTACTCAATACCATTATTATATATAGGTTTCTTTTTCTCTTCTTCTTTACTCGTTTTGGTTTTAGATAAAATCAAACAATTAAGTATTGACAACGTAGGTTATGCATTCCTCGCTTTAACCTCTTTAAAAATGCTTGTAGCTTATATTTTTGTTAGGCCTATATTAAGTCTAAATCTGCCTAAAACGCCTATAGAAAAAATGAGCTTTTTCATCATTTTTATTTATTTTTTAGCAACAGAAACCGTTGTGACTATTAGAATTTTAAACAATAAGCAATAAATTTTAAGATAATTGACAATTCCATCAAAAAAATTAAAACATATACTTTTTATTTTTAATTTAAATTGTACTTTTGCACCAAATTTTAAAAAGTCAATTTAAGTTAATTATCAGATATGGTGATTTCAAGAAAACCACTCCACTTTATTTTAGCCGCATTTGTGGCCTGTTTGCCTTTATTAAGTTTTGCAACCACAAGTAATGATAGCGTTACTACCGCGACACCAGCAATGGAAACGACTAAACATGTTGCGTCCATCAAAGGGGAAGGGCATGAAGTTGAAAATGCTAATTTAACAGAAGAGCAAAAATCTGATTCAGAGAGAAAATCACATATTAAACACCACTTGATGGACTCCCATGATTTTACTTTTTTTACCTATGGTGAAGAAAATAATAAACATTTTGGTTTTTCGTTACCTGTAATTTTATATGACAACGGTTTACACTTTTTTTCTTCCTCAAAATTTGAACACGGTGAAGCCGTTGCTGAATCTAATGGAAATTACTACAAGATAAATCATCACAATGGATTAGTATATAGAACCGATGCTGAGGGAAGTTTTACGGAAGATGATAAAGGTCATGTTACCAATGTAAAGCCTCTTGACTTTTCAATTACAAAGAATTTGTTTATGATTATTTTAGTAGGGTTACTAATGTTTTTCTTATTCAGAGGTTTGGGCAAATCATATAAGCAAAACGGTTCAATAGCAACTGGAGCAGGAAGATTTTTTGAGCCAATAGTTTTATACATAAGAGATGACATTGCTATTCCTAATATTGGAGAGAAGCATTATAAAAAATACATGAGTTTTTTATTGACTATCTTCTTTTTTATATGGTTTTTGAACATGTTTGGGTTGACACCACTGGGGGTTAATATTACTGGGAATCTTGCTATTACAGCTTCTTTGGCGGTTATTACCTATTTGATCACCACCTTTACTGCTAAGAAAGATTATTGGGGGCATATCTTTTGGATGCCAGGAGTACCCGTTCCTATGAAATTTATTTTGGCGCCTATTGAATTGTTGGGTACCATCATTAAACCATTTTCTTTAATGATTCGTTTGTATGCGAATATGGTTGCGGGACACATTGTACTAATGAGTTTGATAGCCTTGATGTATACGTTTAATAGCCCTATTGGAAGTCCGTTGTCGTTCTTCTTGGCTTTTGTATTATCCTTGTTAGAAATTTTAGTAGCCTTGTTACAGGCCTATATCTTCACCATGTTGGCCGCCTTATATTTTGGTGCCGCAGTGGAGGAGCATCACCATGATGAGCACCATGAAGTAGCGCATCATTAATAAATTGAATGTTTAATTAAATATATATACATTATGGAAATTCCTAAAATCGTTGGAGCTGGATTAGTAGTAATCGGAGCTGGTATTGGTATCGGAAGAATTGGTGGGTCAGCAATGGACGCTATTGCTCGTCAACCAGAAGCTACTGGTAAAATCCAAACGGCTATGCTTATCGCTGCTGCCCTTATTGAAGGTATTGGATTTGCTGCTTTATTCGCGGTAAACTAAAAAAAACAAAAAGCCATAACGGTTGGTTGTGGCTTTTGTTTTATTATTAAATCATTAATATAAAATACAAAATATAATGGAAGAATTATTTGGACAGTTTTCATTAGGGTTGTTTATCATGCAAACAATCTTATTTCTTGGACTTATTTTCCTTTTGAAAAAATTTGCATGGAAACCTATTCTTGATGCAGTTAATGAAAGGGAAGAAGGTATCAAAAATGCCTTACAATCGGCAGAGCATGCTAAGAAAGAAATGCAAAATTTGAAATCAGACAATGAGAAATTAATTGCTGAGGCAAGATTAGAGCGTGATGCAATGATGAAAGAAGCTCGAGAAATCAAAGATAAAATGATTAATGATGCTAAAACAGAAGCACAAGTTGCCGGTCAAAAAATGATTGAGCAAGCAAAAGTTTCCATAGAAAGCGAGAAAAATGCAGCTTTGGCGGAATTAAAATCTCAAGTTTCTTCTTTATCATTAGAGATTGCTGAAAAATTATTAAAAGACGAATTGTCTAACAAAGAAGCTCAAACCAAATTGGTAGAGAAAATGTTAGGTGATGTTAAATTAAATTAATCGTTATGTCAAGAGCTGCGATTAGATATGCAAAAGCCATTTTAGAAACTGCGGTTTCTAGTGCAAATACTGTAAAAGTAAATGATGATATGTTGTCAATCGTTTCTTCTATTACAAGAAGCAAAGAATTGAGCGAATTTTTGTCAAGCCCAATAGTTACATCTGATATAAAAATGACTGCTTTGTCAGAGGTATTTGCTTCAGTTCAAGCAGAAACAAAATCGCTTTTCATATTACTAAAAGAGAACAAAAGATTTGAAATATTAGCACCAATCGCTTCACAATTTAATATATTATTTGATGTAATGAATAATATAGAAGTTGCTAAAGTAACTACAGCCTTCCCAATCACTCCAGATTTAGAAAGTATAGTATTAGCAAAAATAGCTACCATTTCAAACAAAAAAATAACTTTAGAGAATATTGTAGATCCATCAATCATAGGAGGATTTATTTTGAGAATTGGAGACAAACAATACAATGCCTCTATGGCAAACAGATTGCAAGAATTAAAAAGAGAGTTTAGTAATTAAATTACCATTAAAGATATATTAAAATGGCGGAAATTAAAGCTGCTGAAATTTCAGCAATATTAAAGAAACAGTTAGAAGGTTTTCAATCTGGAGCAACGTTAGAAGAAGTGGGTTCAGTACTTCAAGTGGGTGATGGTATCGCTCGTGTTTATGGATTGTCTAATGCACAATACGGTGAGTTAGTTCAATTTGATAACGGATTGGAAGCAATCGTATTGAATTTAGAAGAAGACAATGTTGGTGTGGTACTTTTAGGGCCATCAACTGGTATTAAAGAAGGTTCAATCGTAAAAAGAACTCAACGTATCGCTTCATTGAAAGTTGGTGAGCAAATAGTCGGTCGTGTGGTAAACACTCTTGGTGAGCCTATCGATGGTAAAGGACCAATCGGTGGTGATTTATACGAAATGCCACTAGAGAGAAAAGCGCCAGGAGTTATCTTCCGTCAACCAGTAACCGAACCATTACAAACAGGTATCAAATCTATCGATGCGATGATTCCAGTTGGAAGAGGACAACGTGAGTTGGTAATTGGTGACCGTCAAACGGGTAAAACTACAGTTTGTATTGATACCATTTTAAATCAAAAAGAATTTTACGATATTGGTCAACCCGTATTTTGTATCTATGTTGCTATTGGACAAAAAGCCTCTACTGTAGCTGGAATTGCAAAGACTCTAGAAGAAAAAGGAGCCATGGCTTATACAACGATTGTGGCCGCTAACGCTTCAGATCCTGCTCCAATGCAGGTTTATGCTCCAATGGCTGGTGCGGCAATCGGAGAATATTTCCGTGACTCAGGTCGTCCTGCTTTGATTATCTATGATGATTTATCAAAACAAGCGGTAGCTTATCGTGAGGTTTCCCTTTTATTAAGAAGACCACCAGGTCGTGAAGCTTATCCTGGAGATGTTTTCTACTTGCACTCTCGTTTATTAGAAAGAGCATGTAAAGTAATTGCGGATGATGATATTGCGAAAAATATGAACGACTTACCAGACACTTTGAAACCAATCGTGAAAGGTGGAGGTTCATTAACGGCGCTACCAATTATTGAAACTCAAGCGGGTGACGTTTCTGCTTATATCCCAACAAACGTAATTTCGATTACTGACGGACAAATTTTCTTGGATGGTGATTTGTTCAACTCTGGAGTTCGTCCTGCTATTAACGTAGGTATTTCGGTATCTCGTGTTGGGGGTAATGCACAGATTAAATCCATGAAAAAAGTAGCTGGTACATTAAAATTGGACCAAGCTCAATTCCGTGAATTGGAAGCTTTCGCAAAATTTGGTTCAGACTTAGATGCCGTTACTTTAAACGTAATTGAAAAGGGAAGAAGAAACGTTGAAATTTTGAAACAAGCAGTAAACGATCCTTACACGGTAGAAGATCAAGTAGCTATTATTTATGCGGGTTCTAAAAACTTGTTGAGAAATGTTCCTGTAAACAAAGTAAAAGAATTCGAGAGAGATTATTTGGAATACTTGAATAACAAACACAGAGACACTTTGAATGCTTTAAAAGCAGGAAAATTGGACGATAACATCACTGATGTTTTAGAAAAAGCAGCCAAAGAAATTTCAGCAAAATACAACTAAGTTGGGAGCTGGAAGCGGGAAGATGGAAGAGAGAATAGTGCTTTCCACTTCCCACTTCTCATTTCCCACTTCTAACTACTAACTTTTATATGGCCAATTTAAAGGAAATCCGTAATAGAATTACTTCCGTTCAGTCTACGATGCAAATCACATCGGCGATGAAGATGGTTTCTGCTGCAAAGTTGAAAAAAGCACAAGATGCTATCACAGCAATGCGACCTTATGCCGAAAAATTAACGGAATTATTGCAAAGTGTTAGCGCTACTTTAGACGGTGATGCAGGCGGAGAATATACTTCCCAACGCCAAATCAACAAAGTATTGGTTGTTGCTATAACATCAAACCGTGGTTTGTGTGGTGCTTTCAACACTAACGTCATTAAACAAGCAAAATTAGTTGCCGATAGTTACGCTGGAAAACAAGTGGATATTTTTGCTATAGGTAAAAAAGGGAATGATGTTTTAAGAAAAACCAATACCGTTATAGCCAATAAAAGTGAAATATTTGATAATCTTACTTTTGAAAATGTTGCCGAAATTGCAGATGCATTAACTGAAAAATTTATTACTGGCGAGTATGATAAAATTGAAGTGGTATATAACCAATTCAAAAATGCTGCTACTCAGATTGTACAAACAGAACAATTTTTACCATTAGCACCAATTCAATCAGATAAGCCAGTTTCAACAGGAGATTATATATTTGAACCATCAAAAGAAGAAATTGTTCTGACGTTGATTCCTAAATCGTTAAAAACGCAATTATATAAATCAATCAGAGATTCTTTTGCCTCAGAACATGGTGCGCGTATGACAGCAATGCATAAAGCAACAGATAATGCAACTGAATTAAGAAATCAATTAAAGTTGACCTACAACAAAGCGCGTCAAGCAGCGATTACGAATGAGATATTGGAGATTGTTGGTGGAGCTGAGGCTTTGAAAGGATAACAATTAATTCAAATAAATTAGAAAAGAGTGAACATTTGTTCGCTCTTTTTTTTTGGAATGAATTTAATAGTTATTTTTGTTCATCACCTATAAAAATAAACTCTCTTTGAGCCTTTATAAAAACCTTTTCAAACAAACAGCCATATACGGATTAGCTACGGTGTTACCGCGGATGTTGACTTTTTTACTCAATCCGTTGTATGTGAAAGTTTTACCTAAGGGTGAGTTTGGGGAAGTCTCCATTATTTTTGCCTATTTGGTGTTTTTGAATGTTGCTTTATCTTATGGGATGGAAACGGCTTTCTTTCGTTTTTACAATACAGAAACCGATACCAAAAAAGTAATCTCCACTGCTACTCTTTCTATTTTGTGTTCGTCTTTGATTTTTTTAGTATTAGGGATTTTATTTCGAACCACACTAGGCAATTGGACTAACATTGATCCGAAATATATCGTGTATACGGTATTGATTTTAGTATTTGACGCATTATCCGTAATTCCTTTTTCCAAATTGCGCGCCAATAAAAGACCCATGTTCTATGCTGCCATTAAGATTGGTAATGTTTTACTAAACGTGTGTCTTAATGTCTTTTTCTTATTGGTATTACCCAAATTAGCTTTGGGAAGTGGCGGTAGTTTTTGGAATGCATTTTATATTGAACACTTTCAAATAGGTTATATTTTTATTTCGGGACTGTGTGCTAGTTTGGCCACCTTTATCGTGCTATCACCTGATTATTTTCAGATTAAAGGCGCTTTTGATGCTGTGCTTTGGAAAAAAATGATGGGGTATGCCTTTCCTATTTTAATTGCCGGAATTGCTTTTGCCATTAACGAACATTTCGACAAAATCCTATTAGATAGGATGCACGTTCCGCTTTCAGAAATCGGGGCATATTCTGCATGTTATAAAATTGGAATGTTTATGGTACTTTTCAGAACTGCATATACTTTGGGTATTGAGCCGTTTTTTTTTAGCCATGCCTCCAATGAAAACGCACCACAAACCTATGCAACTATAACTAAATATTTTGTGATTTTTGGCTCGTTCATTAGTTTATTTGTGATTGTTTTTGCCGATTTACTGAAACAGGTCTTGGTGCCCAATGCTGATTATTGGGATGCTATGAAAATTGTGCCGCTTATAGTTTTGGCCAATTTCTTTTTAGGAATTTATACCAACTTATCCGTTTGGTACAAACTGACAGACAAAACTAGTATTGGGGCCTACATTTCTCTTGTAGGCGCTGCAGTAACTTTAGTACTCAATTTCATTTTAATACCTTATATTAGCTATACAGGATCAGCTATTGCTACTATTGCGGCTTATGGAACGATGATGATTATTTCTTATCATATGGGCAAAAAGAAATATCCTATACCGTATGATTTTATGAAGATATTCAGTTATCTAGGATTAACGATAGTATTTTCAGCACTTTCCTTTTACGTGCCTATTTTGAGGGATAACTATTATATTAAATTTACCTTATTAATTGTTTTTTTGTATTTTATATATTTTAATGAGAAAGAAACATTACTACGAATAGTCAAACGAAAATAAACTATGCAAATAAAAATAATAAACAAATCACAACACGAATTACCCAATTACGAAACCATTGCTTCAGCTGGAATGGATTTAAGAGCCAATTTGTCTGAACCAATAACTTTAAAATCACTAGAAAGAACTATTGTTAAAACAGGACTTTTTATTGAATTGCCAATCGGTTACGAAGCGCAAGTAAGACCAAGAAGCGGACTGGCAGCTAAAAAAGGAATTACCGTTCTCAATTCACCAGGAACAGTCGACGCCGATTATCGTGGAGAAATTGGCGTGATTTTAGTAAATTTATCCCAAGAAGATTTCGTTATTGAAAACGGCGAACGAATTGCCCAATTAATCATCGCCAAGCACGAAAGAGCCGAATGGATTTCAGTAGAAATTCTATCTGAAACCTCTAGAGGCGAGGGCGGTTTTGGAAGCACAGGTGTTAAGTAGTAGGCAGTGTTCAGCACTTAGTATTCAGTTTGTAAAAATTATAAATTAAAACATAGCGAACTTTGTGAAATACCTTTGCGAACTTTGCGTTTAAAATAAGTTAACATGAAAATAATAGTACCCATGGCAGGTCGCGGTTCACGTCTTCGCCCACATACATTAACCATTCCAAAACCATTAATTCCAATTGCTGGGAAACCAATTGTACATCGATTGGTAGAAGATATTACAGGTGTTTTAAATCAAGATATTGAAGAGATAGCTTTTATCATTCACGAAAGTTTTGGTAAAAAAGTTGAAGAAGAATTAATTGCAATAGCTCAAAAATTAGGAGCAAAAGGAACTATTTATTATCAAAATGAAGCTTTGGGGACAGGCCATGCTATTATGTGTGCTAAAGATTCACTAAGCGGACCAGCCGTTATTGCGTATGCAGACACTTTAATTCGTGCTGATTTTGATTTAGACGTAACCGCAGATAGCGTAATTTGGGTAAAACAAGTGGATAAACCCGAAGCTTTTGGCGTTATCAACCTTAATGAAGCTAATGAAATAGTTGAATTGGTAGAAAAACCAAAGGAATTTGTTTCTGACCTTGCCGTCATTGGAATATATTATTTTAAAGATGTAGCGGTATTAAAAAACGAACTCCAATATGTATTAGATAACAACATTATTCATGGTGGCGAATACCAAATTAATGACGGCATCAAACAAATGATGGCTAAAGGAATGAAATTTGTACCTGGTGAAGTTGATGAATGGATGGATTGTGGCAATAAAGATGTTACGGTAGAAACTAATTCTAGAATGTTAGGGTTCCTTCATCATGATGGAGAGCATTTAGTAGATTATGATGTTAAATTAGAAAATGCTATTATTATTCCGCCTTGTTATATTGGTAAAAATGTAGTTTTGATTGATGCCACGGTTGGTCCAAATGTATCTTTGGGCGACGGATGTCATGTACAAAACAGCAGTATCAAAAACAGTTTGGTGCAAACACATGCCCACATAAAAAATGCTCATTTAGATAACGCCATGATAGGCAATTATGCAAGTTTTGATGGTGATTATACCAGTATTAGTATTGGAGATTATTCAGTTTTAGAATAAATCGAAATTGAAATAAATTCAGCTTAACAATGAAAAAAATTCGAATTTATTGGACATTACTTTTTGGGATATTATGTATTCCCAACATCCTTTTGGCTCAAAAAGAACCAAATGAAGTAGTGGTGTTAGATAATGGATTTCAAGATAATTTTTTTGAAGCACTAAAACAAAAAGGTATCGAAAACTATGATAAAGCCATAGAATCGTTGCTTATTTGTAAAGAAAAAGAACCTGAAAATGCAGTTATTTATTTTGAATTAGGTAAAAATTATTTGGCTCAAAAAAAATATAAAGATGCTTATGATAATTTTGAAAAAGTTACTAAAATGGAACCCAAAAACCGTTGGGCTTGGGTAGGCATGTATGATATATGCTATGAAACTCACGATTATAATCAAGCAGTAGTTGTAGTAGAGAAATTGGTTGAATTTAAAGAAGATTATAAGGAAGACCTGACTTCATTATATATGAATACCAATCAATTTGACAAAGCTTTAGAACTCATTAATGAGTTAAATGAAAAGTTTGGAAAATCAGATAAACGCGAATTGTATAAAGCAGATATTCTTAAAGATTTAAAATACCAATCGGCAGAAAAAAACAATCTTTTAGATAAAATAAAAAAATATCCTCAGGATGAGTCGAATTATATTTCTTTGATTTTTATGTATTCTAAAAGCAATCAAGAGGAAAAAGCATTAGGAATTGCTCAAAAACTTGAAAAAGCCATCCCAACCTCAGATTGGGCTCAAGTAAGTCTATTTAAATTTTATTTAAATAACAACGATGGAGACAATATTGTAAAAGCGATGGATATTGTTTTACCAAGCAAAAAAATAGACTCTAAAATTAAACATAGAATGCTCAATGAATTCTTGATTTTTGTCATGAATAATCCAAAACACGAGCCCGATTTAGATAAAGCCATTTCCTATTTTGATAACGATAAAGAGGTGAAAGTGGCTAAAGAAATAGGAAAATTTTATTATTCAAAAGCCAATTGGGATAAGGCAATCAAGTATTTCGAAATGCATCTAAAAAACAATTCAGATGATACAGAAACCCTACTTTTATTGCTTCAGTCCTATACAGAAATCCAGCAGTTTGATGTTTTAGCAAAAAAAGCCGATGATTTAACACAACTTTTTCCAACACAACCACAGTATTATTATTATGCAGGTTTGGCTAACAATCAGTTAAAAAATAACAAGAAAGCTGCGGCTTTTTTAGAAAATGGCTTGGATTTTGTAATAGATGATCAAGCCTTAGAAATCAATTTCAATATTCAACTAGGCGAAGCTTATAGCGCTTTGGGCGATATAAAGAAAAAAGAAAAATACTTCTCTAA
>Ga0214919_10007236_pt1 | contig 15020 bp, 15 predicted proteins | sample LL1503_MetaG_FD_177994 | JGI IMG/M metagenome (GOLD analysis project Ga0214919, IMG submission 177994) | Freshwater microbial communities from Lake Lanier, Atlanta, Georgia, United States - LL-1503 | ecosystem: Environmental > Aquatic > Freshwater > Lake | place: USA: Georgia | collected... | reverse complement strand
TAATAAATCATAGCAGTATTAATAAAAATACAGATAATACATTCAAAACAAATAATATTTCATATCGATTATATGGTGTAGATTATAATGAATATTTTTGTTTTAAACATAATCTTACACACTTATTGTATAATAATAAGAAACATTGGAGACAAGAAGAAAAGGAAAAGAATCTATTAAAATAGTCGTGTCAAATATTTAATTATTTAAATAATATAAAGATTTTAAAATAATAGTATATACATCGATGTTAACTGACGACGAGAAACAATCTATACTATTAGGATTTCCAAATATCAAACTTTCTTATGAAAATATAGTACATAAGAAAGTTTATAATGCAAATATTAATATAGCCATACCCAAAGGCGCAAAAAATTTTGCGTGGTTTACATTATTTAATGGTAAAAATGTTTGTTTAATTATGGAATTAACAAATAATAATCAAATAAAAAATATTAAATTTGCCAACGCGTGTTTTTCTAGCCAGCTTAGCTATGGAACAATATTATATGGAACTATTATTAATCAATACAATAGTAATTTTTTTTCCATAGAAGATATTTATTATTTTAAAGGGAAAAAAGTAAATATGGATACGTGGGGGAATAAATTGATACTGATGAAAGAATTGTTATCTCAAAACTTAAAACAAGTAGCTTATAATAAATCATTTATTGTTTTTGGTTTGCCGTTGTTTAGTAAAAATCTAGAAGACTTTCAAAATAAAATTTCTAATATAAAATACGAAATAGAATCAATACAGTTTCGTTCCTTCAATAGAGTTAATAATTATTTATTTATGTATTATGATAAGTTTGTACAAGATAAAAGGATAGAAAATAGAAAGGTTGAAGATAAAAAAGTAGAAAATAGAATTACTCTTGATAATCTGCAAAAGAGAGAAAAAACATTCGACAGACAGTTTAATAAAAATAGCAAAAATAGCAAAAATAATATAAAAAGAGAAGTTGTATTTTTAATTAAACCAGATATACAAAATGATATATATAATTTGTATTGTAATGATAATAATAGAAGAAAAACTATATTTTATGATATAGCATATATACCAGATTTTTCTAGTAGTGTGATGATGAATAAATTATTTAGAAACATAAAAGAAAATCAAAATTTAGATGCATTGGAAGAGAGTGATGATGAAGAGGAGTTTGAAAATGAAAGAGAAGACCGTTTTGTTGATTTAAATAAAGAATATAAAATGGTTTGTGCGTATAGTCATAAATTTAAAAAATGGTACCCGTTAAAATTAGCGGATAATAATTTTAAGATAGTTTATCACGAAGAATTACCTAATATCGAAAAGAAATAATTAATTATACACATATATATATATATTTATGTCAGCAGGTTCAGCCGCTTCAAATTTAGGTTATGGTAATATTGCTCCCTTAAGTAATATAAATGGTAGATATGTAAATGTAGATAATTCACATTCACCTGCAACATTTGGAAGTAATCAAATATCAGGTACTCCTCCAGGACCATTGCCTGGTTTAGCAGGTACAAAAAATAATGTAGATGCAGCAGCGAGTATATATCCTGGTTCAAGTATATTAATGGGTGGTACGAAAAATCTCAAAAAAAAAATAAATAATATCACTAAAAAATATAAGATGAGTGTTGGAAGTAGAAAACGTAAAAATCTTAAAAAAAGAATTAGAAGTAAATATGCTTCTAAATCAAGAGCAAGAGCAAGTAAAAGAAATACTCGTCGTACACGTAAGCATATTCGCAGATATCAAGGAGGTTATACTCCGCCAGGTCAACCAGGTATTCCGTATCCTCCAGGGTACAGTCAATACCAAAATAATTTACCTTTAACCCCTACTTATTCCGTAGGTGGTGTTTTACCAGCTAGTCAATTAGGGCTTGCAAACCCACCTCCTCTTCACGTTTTGCCAAATTGTACCAATTGCACAGATAACTATAATCATTATACAGGTACAGGATTTCCAAGTAGAGGTCATTAAATATTTTTATATAAATCATAAAATTGTTAAATTATATAAAAATATATTTATAATAATAATAAATGGAAGAATTGCTAAAAAAAATTAATTTTTTAGAAGAAGAAAATATAAAATTAAAGACTGAATTAGATGAAACAAAAGAACACCTTAAAAAATATACTGCTCCTAAAAGAAATAAAAAATTTTATAACGAACATAAGGAAGAATTATTACAAAAAATGAAAGAACATCCAATATCATCCGAAAAAAGAAAAGAATATAACAAAACATATTATTTAAAAAAAAAACTATGTGAGTCTTAAGATATTTAGCGTATTTTTACTTAAAAATAATATTAGGTAAATATAAAATGACTACTCCTATCAAATATAGTTTTGGACTTTTAACTAATTTTTGTTCGGAAAATGATGTTAAATTAGTAGATGATTATTCAAATATACCATTATATGGCTCTACAAAAATTAATTTTTTTTGTACTAATTGTAAAAAACAAAATGTTAAATGCTTTACGTATTTAATAAAACGTAATACATTGTGTAAACGTTGTGTTACTATTGCATCATTAACTAAACAAAAAGCGACTATGATGGAAAAATATGGTGTGACACACCCTTCTCAAAGTGAAGAAATTAGAAATAAAATTAAAAAAGGTTTCTTAGAAAAATATGGTGTGGATAATCCATCAAAATTAGAGGAAATTAAAGACAAACAAAAGAAAACAAATATCGAAAGATACGGTGTTGAATATATTGTGCATAATAAAGAATCAAAGGAAAAAATGGAACAAACTAATTTAGAAAGATATGGCTATAAATGTTGTTTTAAAAATAAAGAAATTAAAGAAAAAGTTATAAAAACTAATTTGGAAAAATATGGTGCAGAAAATGTTGGAAAAAACAATAATATTCAAGAAAAAATGAAAAATACTATGTTTAAAAAATATGGTGTACATTACCCTTTACAAAATCCTGAAATAGCAAACAAATCTTCTGTAAATTGCTATAAACCAAAATTGTTTATTTTTCCATCGGGTAGAGAAATTTTTTGTCAAGGATATGAACCATTTGCTTTAGAAGATTTACTTAAAGATAATATTGAAGATAGTGATATTATTACTGGATGTAAAAATGTCCCTACTATTTGGTACAATGATGAATCTGATAAAAAACATAGACATTATGTAGATATTTTTATTCCTTCTCAAAATAAATGTATTGAAGTAAAATCAACGTGGACTATTAATTATAAGAAAAGTAATATTTATGAAAAACAAAATGCTGCAAAAGAAATGGGATATATTTATGAAATATGGGTTTATGATTATAAAGGTCATAAAGTTGAAGTTTTTGTTTGATATCATTTCTTGAATGTTAGCAAACATTTACCAGGTAAATATTTATCTTTAGGTTTTTCTTCTTCTCCAATATTTTCATCTTCAGTATCTGAATCATTTGTAATACTTTTATCTGTTGAACTATTACTTTTTATTGAAAGAGATTTTTTTGTCATACATAATTTTTCTGTAATAATATTATTTTTTGGTTCACATATTATTTTCCATTTTGCAAAATCACCATTATATTCTATGCTATTAGTTCCAATAATTTTATAATTTTGTTTTTTATAATAAGATTTTCTTTTTAACCATTGCCTTTGAAATACATCGTGTGAATCTACAAAATCATAAATAATTGGATGAGAAAATGAATGTTTTGCTCTTAAAATTCTTCCTACTGATTGGACAATATCCGTTTTTGGTGTAATTAAAAATTCTGTGTTAAGTGTAGGTATGTCAAGTCCTTCTGAACTCATCGAAAAACTAGCTAAAACAATTTGTTTTTTTTCACTTTTTTTTAGCTCAATTTCTTTCATTCCTCCAATATAGTAACCAACACTAGCTAAATTTTTACAAACAATTTTTTTATAAATATAATGTAAAATATTCAAATTGTGAGCCATTACTATTGTATGAGTTTGTTCCAATGGTTTAACATAAGGATTCTCAATATAATTTTGTTCATATTTTAATAATTTATTACAATTTGGACATTTTGTTCTCTCTTTTTTTTTATTCTTATCGATATTTATTTCTATATTTTCGATACAAATTATACAATATTTTACACAATCACAACACGTATTACGAATTAAATAATTATTATTTTTATTGCAAATTTCGCAATTTGGAACTGCTCTGTCCATATTTATTTTATGTTGGTCAATTATTTTCTTATCTACATTATCAATAGTAATAAAATCACATAAAACTTTAATTATAAACTCTGTTCTACGATTGTATTCACATAATTTACTAATCATAGAACTATTCTGTGGTTGTCCTCTAAAATCTAAAATGGTTTCATTAAAATCATCATCATCAACTTTATAAGTTATAGCTCTTACTTCTACTTTATGTTCATTTTTTTTTTCTGCTTTATAAATTACATCTCCTAAAAACATTTTAAATACATTAGTGGTACCATCTTTTCTTTCCATTGTTGCTGATAAACCAAGCATATACTTTGTAACAACTTTAAAAAGAGAATTTGAAAAGGTTTGACTAGAAATATGATGCACTTCATCTATAATAGTAAGGCCGAAATTTTCAAATACTGTTTGGGAATAATCTTTTGAAATTAAGCTTTGTAGCATACATAAAACAATATCTTTATCGTCAATATCAATAACAGGACCTTGAATTTTCCCAATACGAGCTTTTGGTAGAAACTGTTGTATTCTCTCTATCCATTGATTCATTAAAAATTCTTTATGTACAATAACTAGTGTTTTTTTGTGTAGTTGTGATAATATATATAAAGAACCTGATGTTTTTCCCCAAGCACAAGGAAGTTCTAATAATCCTCCCCCGTGTTTCACATTATGACAATGTTCTATAAATTTATTTACAACAGGTTCTTGATAATCACGTAATTTTCCTGCAAATTCCAATTCAATATCAATACCCTCAGTAATGTTATATTTTTTTGGAACGCCAAAATTTTCCACACCGTAATAATGAGGGACATACATTTTATTTGTTGATTCACGATATACCGGAAAAGAAGTTTGAGATTGGTTGAGATTTGGTGACCCCATTATAAAAGGCTTTATAGTTAATTCATTTCTTATTTGTTTTTGTTGTTCAATAGTAATTTCATTTTTAGGAATTGTATAACCTTTTTGACCTAAATATGTATTTATTATTTTACTATTATTCATATTGACTATATTATTTAGTAAATTATGTTTATATCCTTTTGCTATTCGAGTTTTTATAAAAGTGAAATAAATAAAAATCTATCAATATGATATATGGATAATTTCTCTAGTTTGTTTAAAAAAGAGCATACAGGTGAACTTGTATTAGTGATATTGTTTATCATATATTTGATAATGGGATATAAAACTCCTGAACCAATTGCTAATTTAATTGACTCTATTGGAGGTAAAATTGTAATATTTATAATAGTAATTTATTTATTTTTAAATACTAATTCTGTTTTAGCTGTCTTAGCCCTTTTTGTTGCATTTGAATTAATTCGCCGTTCTTCTAGTGAAATAGGAATAACTGAAATACAAACATATATGCCTTCAGAACAAAAGAAAACATCTCAATTCACTGCATTTAATCAATTTCCTTATACATTAGAACAAGAAGTAGTAAATAAAATGGCACCCATTATGAAAACTGGTACATCCATCAATCCACCTTCTTATAAACCTTTATTAGATAATTTATATGATGCATCTCCTATAAATGTAAGTAATTAAATTGAGGATTTTTCATAAAATAATTAGAATTATTATTTTATTTAATGCTAGGCATTTTGGGTAAAAAAGACAATTTTGGTGCATCAGATGTTAAATAACCATAAAGATAATTTAAGATATAAAATGCAATTATAAAAACTATACATCCTAAAATTAGTCCAAAAATGATGGTTATGGTAGAATTAGAATTGTCAAATAAAGTACTCAAATTATAAGAAGTAGTATTTTTATCATAAGTTACTTCAGTTTCTTCTTTTGAAGAACCAGTTGGTTTACACGATATGTAAATACCCTGACCAACTGTTTTATTTGTATTGGGACCGCTAGAATTGAAATATAGTGATATACCAGGAGTAGAAGTAACTAGTGGTTGAATGATTTGACTTAATTTTGACAATGTGCTACTACTTAACGGAATTGCTTCTAAAATACCAAAAACAATCCAATCAATCGATGCTCCATCAGAAGATGTGTAACTATAAAAGGGTTTATTGGGAACTATTTTTTGTAATGTAAAACCAGATATATTCAAATTTGTGGAATCCCCATTACTAGGAGCGTTATTAGAAACGCTTTGTATGACTTCTGTTATCATATTAGAAGCTTCTGAAGATTCACTCGATGATTTGAAAGGTACCCCAACGTGTAATTGTTGACCACCTGTAACAGGTGTGTGTTCAATGATTATTTCTCCTACTGCTTGTGTATTATCAAACGTGTGAATGGATGGGCAAACTATAGTTATAGTAGAAACAGTATATTTTTGATTGTTATAAGTAACAGGTTGAACACTAGTATTATCATATGTTAAACTTATCATTGTACCTGTATTTCTAGCAGTTGTATTACTATCAGGATAATCAAAATTATAAGAACATTTCAAATCACATTTTCCTTCTACATTTTGTGTTGCTATATTAATATTTTGTGAATTGGAGCTCATTAATATAACTATATAAATAAAAATATTAATTTATTTATATAGAAATGAAATTAACTAAAGGTAAAATATCAAAAATATATAACAAAAAAAAACAAAGTTTAAAAAAAAAATTAAATAAAAAAAATAAATCTAATAAAAATAAGACATTTAGAGGGAAAAAAAATATGAATCTAGCGAATAAAACCTTAAGGCGTTTTTTATACAGTAAACATAAAGGTGGTACTGAAAAAACGAATGAAGATAAGGAAGATAAGGAAGATAAGGAAGATAACGAGAAAAAGGAAAAAGATGAAGAGGAAAAAAAAAACAAAAAGAGCTCTAACAAAACAAAACTTATCACTAATAAAGATAATTTAGAAGAGACAAATACAAATAATGATGATGAAGAAACTTCTAGTGAGTTACAAAAAAGTGCGAAAAACTCTAAACACCAAGATAATTTAGAAAAAACAAACCAAACAAATAAAAAAGAAGAGCCAAAGGAAGAAGCAAATGAAAAAGAGTCAACAGAAGAGTCAAATGAAACAAATGAGCCAAAGGAAGAAGCAAATGAAAAAGAGCCACAAAATAATTTGGAAGAAGAAGAAACTAACGAAACAAATGAAAATCAAGAAGAAAAATGGAACAATATATTAAATAAAGAACAAGCTGAAAATGTAGAATTAGCAGAAAATATTAAAATACCTGTTTCTGATGACACTACAAGTACACCGAATGAACCAGTAGCAGAAACTAGTCCTGAACCTGTGGAAGAAAGTAGTCCTGAACCTGTAGAAGAAACTAGTTCTGAACCAGTAGCAGAAACAAGTCCTGAACCTGTAGAAGAAACTAGTAGACCGAATGAACCAGTGGAAGAAACTACTACACCGAATGAACCAGTGGAAGAAACTACTACACCGAATCAACCAGTAGAAGAAACTAGTAGACCGAATGAACCAGTGGAAGAAACTAGTAGACCGAATGAACCAGTGGAAGAAACTACTACACCGAATCAACCAGTGGAAGAAACTACTACACCGAATCAACCAGTAGAAGAAACTAGTAGACCGAATGAACCAGTGGAAGAAACTAGTAGACCGAATGAACCAGTGGAAGAAACTACTACACCGAATCAACCAGTGGAAGAAACTACTACACCGAATCAACCAGTAGAAGAAACTAGTAGACCGAATGAACCAGTGGAAGAAACTAGTAGTGCTACGAATCAACCAGTAGAAGAAACTAGTAGTGCTACGAATGAACCACTAGAAGAAACTAGTAGTGCTAATCAAGAATTAAATAAATCAGTTGGAATAGTATTAGACTATATTTCTGATAAAATTTCTCAAAATCTTTCACAAAATACAGATGGTGTACAAAATGGGTTCAGATCTGTAAATAAAGCTGCTGAAACAATGGCATTGTCAGGAGGTAAAAGAAAAACGCGAAAATTTAAAATAACAAAAAAAAATAAGACACGTTATAGTAAATAATCCAAATATATATTTTAGTATATATATCTAAATAGGTAAGTATCTGATTGTATCATTATCATACATAGTAACGCGATAGGCTTCATTTACTCCTTCTATATAAACCGTATCACTGTTGTATAATCGGTCACATCCATATTCATTTGTACAACTTTTACCATTTCGTGAAAGAGGTAATTTAATACTATTATGTTGATCGCTCATTGTATAATATTGCCATTTATCTCTATTGGTAAATATAGGTCTTCCCATAAGAGGAAGTATTTTACCTTTTGTATTGGTAGCAGTTAAAATACCAACTTGTCTATAATTTGTATCAACTGCACCCACATTAGTTGAAATATTAATAGGTACACTAGGTATAAGATATCTTTCATCTCTTAAAGGCGGTGCATATGGATTTAAAAGTACATCATTCGACAAATTATTATAAAGCCAGTTACTTTTCTCTCTTTGTGAATCTTTTATAATAATTTTTTCTGATGGATTATTATTATTAACTACGACATTTTGTTTATATAAACTTATATATATCAATAATCCAATAATTACTATACACACAAATATAAAAAATAATGATACATTTTCAATACAAATAACACCAGGAGGACATTTTTTCATATTATAATTATATAATATTAAAATAATATAAATTAGAATATATTTATTTATTAAGACCACCAGTAAATTTTTTAGCAATATCCAGTAAATTTCCGAGACCTTCTTTTCCATCACCCATTCCACCTAATATTCCTTGAGCTTGTTGTAACATTGGTCCCATTCCTTTTATGATAGGTGCCATACTTTGCATAGATTCAGCCAATTGTAATTGTTGTTTCATTAGATTTTGTGTATCATCAGTTAGGCGTTTAATTCCATCACTACCTAGTATTTTATTTAACTCATCATATGCATCTTCAACAGTAGAAGCATAATCTATATCATAACTGCCTCCTTTTTTAACAGTACGTCCTACTTCAAAATTCTCATCTGGCGCACTTTCGGAATTTACGGTTGAATCTATAGTACCCGGTAAAGTAGCACTACCTTGTTTTTTTTTATCACTATTAATTTTATTTATAACTTCATTTTGTGAAGGGTTATTATCATTGTTTTCAAGTCCTTCTATATGATGTGTAGTTTTAGGTGCGAATAAATTTACTAAAATTAATGGTACACCTAATACTATAATCATATTTTTACTAAAGTATGTAACTATTAAAGCTAATAGTATAAAATATATTGCAGAATTTAATTGATTCATAACTATAAATCCAATTACATTAAAAAATGCGATAATAGATATAACATTTAAAACTAATTTGTTTGTAAGAAATTTAGAAAAAGCAGCATTAAGTTTCATTATATATATAATATTTAAAAAAAATTGAATAAATAAATAATTAACTTTGAAATAACAATATTAATATGATAAATTATGAAAGTGATAATGAAAGCGATATATATAATAATGGTATGAATAGCATATATAATGCAGAAGAAGTTACTACAACTAGATTTAACATTGTTTTGTGTGAATTATATAATGAAAAAATACACGGAATTCCACCATTAATATCTAGTGTGAAAAAACATTATATAGTGATATATAGATTCAAGACATTAGATATTCCATTAATAACCGAAATTTCATATGATATAAAAAATGAATACTGTTATATGGAAAATTATAGTCATAGTGTTTTTAACAATTATAAATATATAATATCACACCCGAATTATATAAAACCAGAAATAGCCGAATGTATATATTTAAAAACGAATGAATTTGTTGCGATTATAAAAACATTTTGGATAAAAATTATTCAGAGAAAATGGAAAAATATTTATAAAGAGAGACAACGCATTTTTAAAAAAAGATGTAATTATGCCTCAATAATGTATAGGGAAATTCGAGGTAAATGGCCGAATGATTGTTTATATTACCCATCTATCAAAGGAATGTTATCACAATTATCATCTGTATCATCGTATTGATTTTGATTTGTATCATTAATTATGTATTTATTTTTAAATAATGAGTTATTATCAAATGGTAAATAACCTAATTTTTTTTCTTGTTGTATATCCAAATTTTGCCATAATAAATGAATGAGTGATGGTTTGAAGGATATTTCTCTCTGTTTTACAAAATTATAACTATTTGATTTTTTATATTTTTCAATTTTAACAAAAGAATTGATTTTTTGAATCAAGATAAATTGTTCTTTAATTTTAATAAGTGTTTCGTCATAGTTATATAATAAATCTTCATAATTAATTAAAATATAGTTATTTACTTTTTGTGGCATAATATTCATTAGAAAATCATTTTTCATTTTTCGCATTTCGAAGATATTTTTATATTTTTTACCAGTAATATAGTTTAAATCCTTCCTATTTAAATTGTTATTTTTTTTGTAACTGTTAATAATAAAATTATTATTATTATTATTTTTTTCATCTTCTACAGAATAAAACTCATTAAAAAGAAAGGTAGATAAGTTTGTTTTATTAATCTCTGGTATATGATATAGTTCTTTAGAAAAGGAATTTAACCAATAGATTGGGTCTCTTATTATACCTATAAAAAGTGTATTATTAGTTAATGTTTTATCACTTTCATATTGATTAAAACAAAAAAAATGTTTATTACCATATTTTGCTGTATATGTAATATTAAAATTGTTTACCATAGCCTCCTCTAAAAAGTTAGTACCACTACATCGTTCTCCTAATATTGAAAAATGAGTAATTTTCATTTAATATTAAAATTAATTTATATTATTAAATGAAAATTTAAGCGCTTCATTTACGTGCTGTTTTTTTGCTAAAACCTCTACCACGTCCTCTACCTCGAATATCTGATATACTATATCCAGTAGTTGTAGTTAATCTTTTACGTTTGGTTAATGTATTATATTTGAATCCTCCTTTTTGTTTTTTGACTTTTTTGGTTTTACCGCCTGTAATTCTGCCATTTTTGAAATCAACACTTTTAAGTGCATTATTAACTTCAACGACGTTTGTGGCGGCGTATACAGCAGCTAATGCTTTTGCATATTTATTATTAGGATCAGATATTTGGGCTGCCTTGCGTTTTAAGCTATTAATAGCATCACCAAAATCAATAGTTTGTCCTGATATAGTAACAGGTGTATCAAGTGGTAATAATAATTGTTGTTGGTTTTGTTGTTGTTTTTGTCCTTGTATTTGGTTTTGTCCCTGTATGGCTGAAGAGATATCTTGAATAGATGCTTCGATTTCAGCGAACGCTTTTTCAACGTCTTGAATATTTTGTTGATTAGCAGCATCATTAGACAAGCTATCAAGATTTTGTATAGCATCATTAATAGCTTGTGTTGCATTGATAATTCGTTGTATTAAATCGTTATTTTGGGCTTTTAAAGATTCAACTTGTTGTTGTAATTGACTAATATTAGTAGAATTTTGATTTTGATTGTCAGTAATAGTTTGTATATGACCAGCTGTTTCATCTTTTGCTTTTTGTAATTCATCTTGTAATGTAGCAATTTGTTGATCTTTTTCTTCAATAGATTTAGTTAAAGCATTAATTTTCTCATTATTTTGTGTAATTTGTTCATTTATTTTTTCTTGAAAATCAGTTGCTTGTTTTTGTAATTCCTTTGCGTGTTGAGCAGATATATCTCCGTGACTACTTAATTCACTAGTTAAGGATTGCACTTGATTGGTGAGTGTTTCATTATCAAGTGTTAACTTCTGAATTTGAGCTTCACACGCATCGATTTTTTTTTGTTTATCAGCAATATCAGCAGTTGTTTGGTCTTTAAGTGTATTATATTCGTCAATTAAGGTTTGTTTATCTGTAGTTAATTGTGTGATTTGAGCTTGAAGTTGTTGAATTTGTGTTTCTTTATCGTTAATACCAGTAGTATGGTTCGTTACTTGATTTTTTAAGTCATCTACTTGTGATTTTAATCCTTTTATTGACTCAGCTAAAGATCGAATTTTTGTATTAATATCACCCAATTTATTTACAACCATGGAAGAAAAATTTTGTTTATCTTGTATATTTTTTTGGATAATGGTATTTAAGTTAGATAATTTATCCATACTTGCTTGAAAATTCTGTAAATAGTCAGGTATTTGTGCCATTATATATATATAAAATTAGATTAAAAAGTATTAATTAATTTTTTTTTCATTTAAAGTATTTCCAATATATCCAATATCATTTATTAAAGAGTCTAAACTATGCTTAATATTTTTAACTTCACTAATAATTTTATGTTGTTCTTGTTTAGCATCTTCTAAATTTTGTTTTGAAAGTTTACCAGTTATAGTAAGATCCTTAATATAATTATTTAATATTTCCATAGCTTTTATTTGTTGATATTTTTGCTGTAAAATGTACGTAAAATATCTGGTATAGTCATTTTTAACTTCAGTTAAAAAATGATTATGTTTTTCGATTAAATAAATCTTTTTTTGTTTTTGCAACAAAAATCTTCTTTTATTTTCGATTAATTTCTGAATTTGATAAAATTTATCATCTCTACTGTTTAATTGATCTAAAGATAAAAGTATTTGATATGGTATTATTTCCATTCTAAAATATTATATTATATTATTTTAATATTAAAAAAATAAATTTAAAATCTTCCATATATATTATTTAGGATGTCCAAAAACCAAACAGAACCTTTGCTAGCACCTGACGATAATAGATTTGTAATGTTCCCTATAAAATATAATGATATATGGGATATGTATAAAAAACAAGTAGATTGTTTTTGGCGAGCCGAAGAAATAGATTTGACAAAAGACTTGAATCATTGGGACAGCTTAAATAGAGACGAGCGATATTTTATTTCTATGATTTTGGCATTTTTTGCGGCTAGCGATGGGATTGTATTGGAAAATTTGGCTACAAGATTTATGAATGATGTACAGGTATCAGAAGCAAGAGCTTTTTATGGTTTTCAAATTGCGATGGAAAATATTCATTCACAAACATATAGTCTTTTAATAGAGACTTATATTAAAGATAAGGTAGAAAAAGACATATTATTTAATGCTATAGAGCATTTTCCCTGTATTAAAAAGAAATCCGATTGGGCGCAAAAATGGATTCACGATAATCGTAGTAGTTTTGCGACAAGATTAGTGGCATTTGCGTGTGTAGAAGGTATTTTCTTTAGTGGAGCTTTTTGTAGTATTTATTGGTTGAAAAAACGTGGTCTAATGCCTGGTCTCACATTTTCGAATGAATTGATTTCAAGAGATGAAGCATTGCATTGTGAATTTGCTATTTTATTGTATTCAAAATTGGTAAAGAAAATAGATAAAGCACGTATTCACGAGATTATAAAAGAGGCAGTTGAAATTGAAACAGAGTTTATTTGTGAAGCATTGCCTTGCCGTTTAATTGGGATGAATTCGGTATTGATGACGCAATACATTCAATTTGTTGCAGACCGCTTATGTGTACAATTAGGATACAAAAAGATTTATGGTGTAGCTAATTGCTTCGATTGGATGGAATCTATTAGCTTAGAAAGTAAAACAAATTTCTTTGAAAAGAGAAATGACTCTTATGCTCTTGCAAATAAAATTGAAAGCGATGATGTATTTAATTTAGTTGCAGATTTTTAAAATTGAAATCATTTTTGAAAATATTTTCTCATAACAATTACTTAAAGAGATATAATTATAGAATATTATAATGACTAATTATAACGCTGATTATTCAAAGACAGTTATTTACAAAATTGAATGTAAAGATTCAAATATAACGGATATCTATATTGGTCATACAACTTGTTTTTATCAGAGAGAACGATTACATAAAAGTAATTGTACTAATGAAAATTCAAAAGGATACAACTACAAAATCTATAAAATAATTAGAGCTAATGGTGCGTGGGATAATTGGAAAATGACGATAATTGAAAATTATCCTTGCAATAATATTGAACAAGCTAAAGAACGTGAAAGATATTGGATTGAAAACGAAAAGTCTACACTAAATGTAACTATTCCGAATCGTTCAAAAAAAGAATACGAAAAAATATATAGAATAATTCATAAAGAAGAAATTGCTGAAAAAGGAAAGGAGTATAGAGAAAATAATAAGGATAAAATAAAACAGTACATAGAAGATAACAAAGAAAAAATTTCATTTCAAAAGCACGATTGGTACGAAGAAAACAAAAATTGTATATTAGAAAAAGCAAAGGAACATTATGAGGCAAATAAAGAACAAAAAATAGAATATCAAACTCAATATGCAAAAGAAAATAAAGAAAAGGTAAAAGAGTATCAAACCGAGTATAGAGAGAAAAACAAAGAAAAATTAAGTGAGCAAAAGAAAGAATATCGCGAAGAACATAAAGAAGATGCAGCAAAAGCCAATAAGGAATGGCGTGACGCAAACAAAGACAAAATAAAAGCCGAGAAATCTCAAGTTATTGAATGCGAATGCGGTAACACATATACGTTTGGAAATAAACATCGTCATTTACAATCTAAAATTCATATTGCATATCAAAACAAATTGGAAGGCAAAATGGAAGAGGTTGAATCACAAATTGTAGAAGAAGAAAAAAGTAAGTTAGAACAAGATAAAATTGCACATAACAAACAAAAAAAGAAGGAGTACAGAGAGAAAAATGCAGAAAAAATCAAAGAAATGAAGAAAAAATACAATGATTTACATAAAGAACATAATAAAGAACAAAGAAAAAAATATTATGATAGTCATAAAGAAGAAATTATGGAGCAAAATAAAGTATATATTGCTGAAAATAAGGAAAAAGTGAAAGAATATAAGGATAATTGGTATCAAAAAAAGAAACT